>CEQY01049759.1_pt1 | contig 28282 bp, 25 predicted proteins | sample 361391 | NCBI WGS metagenome assembly CEQY01 (sample SAMEA2621075, study PRJEB7988) | marine metagenome | isolation source: saline water (ENVO:00002010), including | reverse complement strand
TTTTCATCGTCATCAGGGCTGCAGAAAAATTCCATTTCCATTTGCTCAAATTCCCTAGTTCTAAATGTAAAGTTTCCAGGAGTAATTTCATTTCTGAAAGACTTTCCTTGTTGAGCAATTCCAAAGGGGATTTTTTTTCTTGAAGAATTTAAGACATTTAGAAAGTTTACAAACATAGCTTGAGCAGTTTCAGGTCTAAGATAAACTGTGGAAGAAGAATCTTCAACTGGGCCTATAAATGTCTTGAACATAAGATTGAAATTTCTTGGATCAGATAAAGTTCCTCCATCAGGAGATGGATTCTCTTTACTCTCTGATTCAATTAAAGGAATAATTGAAATAATTTTTTCTTTTACTAGTTTTTCAGCTTCATTTTTATCTGATGCTTCAATAGCTATAATCTTATTTTCTTTTTTTGTTTCTATTTCTAAAATAAATATATGATCTTCTCTATATCTTTTACCTGTAAGAGAACATTCAACTAAAGGATCTGAAAATGATTCTAAATGACCAGAAGCCTTCCAAACATCAGGATGCATTAAAATTGAAGCATCTATTCCAAAAATATCATCTCTCTCACTAACAAAAGATTTCCACCATAGATTTTTTACATTTCTTTTTATCTCTACGCCAATAGGTCCATAATCCCATACTGAGGATAGTCCACCATAAATTTCGCTTGAAGGAAATATAATACCTCTTCTTTTAGCTAAAGAAACTAGTTTTTCTAGTTCTTCTAATCGATAATTATTTTTACTCAATCCTTACTCCTGATATATATTCTTTAAGGTTATCTTAGATTTAATTTTTTTTTTATTAGTTTTTTAAACGCATTTACTAAAACCTGATGAAATAAAGTATAGTTATTTGATATTAAGTATTACTCTGCTTATACTTCTAATAAATATAAATCGTATCGAGGTAAATAATGAGTGGCAAAGATCTATCAGGGAAAATAGCAATGATTACTGGTGCTGGAAGTGGAATTGGTGCTGGAATTGCAAGAGTACTATTTGAACGGGGAGCAACCTTAGCTCTATGTGATTTATTTGGTGACTCCGCTGAAAAAACAGCTGAATCTTTATCAAATGATATTTTACATGATTCGGTCGATGTAACAAAACCTGAAGATTTAGAAAATTTTAGAGATAAAATTCTTGATAAGCATGGAACTATTGATATTTTAGTTGCTAATGCAGGTGTTATAGGAGCTAAAGGTTTTTCAGAAAGAAAAAATTATTCTAAAGACGATTGGGATAATACTTTTGATGTTAACGTTATTGGAATGGTAAATAGTGCTGATGCAATTGTAGATCATATGAAAATGAAAGAATACGGGAAAATTATTAATATTGCTTCTCATGGCGGAAGGAAACCTAGAGGATTAGGAGATATGCATAGAGGAAATGTCCAAACCCCATATCTCGTATCTAAAGCCGCTGCCATACAATACACACATTTATTAGCAATTGAATTAGGAAGTTTCAACATAAATGTAAATGCTGTATGTCCTGGAGTTATTTGGACTCCAATTTGGGAAGCTATTGCAATAAATCATATTGAACAAAATCCAAATTTAAAAAATAAAACACCTAAAGAAGTATTTGATGAATTAGCAGTAAAAGCTCGTACTCCTTTAGGAAGAGGCCAAACTGCAGAAGATATAGGAAAAACAGTAGCATTTTTTGCTTCTGAAGATTCTTCAGAGATTACTGGTCAAGCTTTGAATGTAAATGGTGGGGCATCATTGAATTAAAAGAGGTATTTATTGAAAAAAACTTATGATTATATAATTATTGGTGCTGGTTCATCTGGAGCAGTCATAGCTTCAAGATTGTCTGAAAATCCAAATACTAAAGTATTATTGATTGAAGCTGGAAATACTTTTGAAAATATGGAGGAAATACCAGAGGTACTATTAAAAGGTATGGCTACTGGTGCTGATTGGACAGGAAATTTAGCTGTTGGAACAGAATTTGACTGGCAATACAAGGCTATATCTAATCCTGATTTCAAAAATATGGGAGTACCTCGGGGAAGAGTTGCAGGAGGCACTAGTTCTATAAATGGCCAAGTTTTTTTAAGAGCTATACCTGAAGACTTTGAAAATTGGAGTAGTAAAGGCTTGGAGGATTGGTCTTTTGAGGAATGCCTAAAATATTATATAAAACAAGAGAATGATCTAGATTTTACTAATGAATATCATGGAAATGATGGACCTGTTCCTGTTAAGAGACATAGCCTTGATTCTTTATTAATAGATCAAATGACATTTTATAATACAGTTCAGGAAATGGGATTTAAGACTACTGAAGATCATAATCTACCTTACTCTGAAGGAGTTGGTCCAATGCCATTAAACAACCCTAATGGTATAAGATGGAGCACTGGTATATGTTATGTTTTACCAGCCATGGTAAGAGAAAACTTAGATGTTTTATCAAATTCAATTTGTAAAAAAATTCTTATAGAAAATGGGAAACAAATCGGATTAATACTTGAGAATGATGAAATATATGAAGGCAACGAGATAATTGTTTCAGCGGGAGCTGTTGAAAGCCCTAAATTACTTTTACTTTCAGGAGTTGGTAAAAAGGATGAATTAGACGAATCTAATATTGAACATGTTCATGAATTAAAAGGAGTCGGTCAAAATCTAAGAGATCATCCAGCTGTTGAATTGAGATGGAACGGAGATCATTCTTTGAATGATAATCTTACTGACGTAGGTGCTCAGAAAGTAGGACTAAGATATACTTCTTCAAATTCTAAAGATAGGCTAGATATGATATCTGTTATGAGATTCCAACCTGAAGGTATAAGTCCAGATAATTTACATTTTGAAAAGTCTGATTTTGGTAAAACTCGAGTAGGAATAACCACAGGAATATTTTTAGCAAAAAGTTCTGGAAAATTATCATTAAATAAATTAGATCCACGAAATCATCCAGACTTAAATTATAATTACTTAAGTAATGAGAATGATTTTCAAAGAATGATTGAAGGGGTAAAATTTAACTTTGAAATCGCTAGAAATAGTAACTTTGATTCTTTCAGAAAAGATCTAATAGCTCCATTACCTGAGGCCCTTGAAGATGATAAATTACTAAAAAAATGGATATCATCTAAAGTTCATACTATGCATCATATTTCTGGAACTTGTAAAATGGGTAATACTGATGATGACTTTTCCGTTGTAGATAAACACGGCAAAGTTATAGGAATAGAAGGATTGAGAATAGCAGATTGCTCTATTATGCCAGATTGCGTTAGGGCAAACACTAATGCTACAGCGATTATGATTGGAGAAAAGATTTCTGATCACATAAAAAATGGAGACTAATATGAATAAATTATCTTCAATTGAAGTTAGAAATAAAGCTAGAAATGGAGAAAATTTTACAACATCTGGTCTAGCTCAAGGTTATGTTCAAACAAATGTAGTAATAATTCCTAAAAAGGATGCATTTGATTTTATGCTCTATTGTCAAAGGAATCCTAAGCCTTGTCCACTGATAGAAGTTTTTGATCCTGGTGATTATGAATCTAACTTTGCCTCTAAATCCGATATAAGAAAAGATATACCAGAATATAAAATTTTCAAAGATGGTAAATTCTCTTCTAATTCAACAGATATTACAGAGTTTTGGAGAGATGATTTTGTAACATTTTTACTGGGCTGTTCGTTCACTTTTGAAAATGAATTAATGAAAAATGGTTTGGATCTTCCTTATTTCAAACAAGGTAAAAATGTACCTATGTTTATAACATCTATAGATACTGAAAAATCTGGGAAGTTTTCAGGTAAAATGGTTGTTACTCAAAGATGGATTCCTAGAGAAAAGCTTGTTAGATCTATACAGATAACTAGTAGATTCCCAAATCAACATGGTACTCCTATTCAAGTTGGAAATTCATCTGAAATAGGAATAGAAGATCCTTATAAACCAGATTTTGGCGATCCATGGATACCTGAAAATGAGGAACTTATTCCTGTTTACTGGGCATGTGGAGTAACCCCTCAAATAGCTATACAAGAAGCAAAATTAGAAATTATGATAACTCATTCTCCTGGGAAAATGTTTTTAACTGACTTGAAAGATGAGGATATGGCAGTAATTTAAATGAGTTATTCTGAAATTGAAAAAATTATTTTACAAGATGATACTAGAGGAATGGCAACTCTTTATGAAAATATAGAAAAAGGATTTATTGAAAGATCAACAGATCTTATTATGGATAAAAGGGGAGTAGTTTTTATAACTACAGGATTCTATATTTTAAGTGCAAAATCTTCTGAAACAGATGGTCCTCCAGGTGCAATAGCTCTTGGAAATACCTTAGAAAAACTAGGTTTTGAAGTTTTTTATATAACTGATAAATTTTCATATAAAATAATCTCAGGAATGTCGGATGAAAAAAAAGTAATAGAATTTCCAATATCTTCTCATTTTGATTCAAATGCTTTTGCAAATGAGTTGATAAAAAATTATGATCCTAAATCAATAATTTCCATTGAAAGAGCAGGTTTATCTAAAGATGGCAAATATAGAAATTTTAGAGGAATAGATTTCTCAAAATTTAATGCTAAAGTTGACTATTTATTTGAACAACATCCAAAAACTATAGGTATTTTAGATGGAGGAAATGAAATTGGTAGTGGTAACTATATTAATGAAATAGAAAATATAGGAAATATAATCGAATATCCTTCAATTATTACAACATCTGAAAGTATTATATCTAGTACTTCAAATTGGGGCGCCTATGGATTAATTGCTGGCATCTCACTGCATGAAAAAAAGAATTTATTACCTACTGTCAAAGAAGGGATAAAACTGATCGAAAAAGCTTACAATCTAGGAGCAGTTGAAGGTATGAGTGGAGAATCTAAACCATGGGTTGATGGAAGATCTCTTGATGAAGATAAAGTTTGTTTAGAAAAACTTAATGCTTTGATTTAGTTTTATCTTTTTCTAAAGTTTCTTTTACAAAAAATCTCATAAAAATTATACCTGTTATAGCGATTATTCCACTTGAGAAACTAGCCGTTGCCAAAGAAAAAGAATTTGCTATTATTCCCATTACCGTGGGACCAGCAGCTCCACCACCATCTGATATCAATCTCCATATACCTAAGAATCCGCCTCTATTATCCGGAGGAGACAAGTCAGATCCTATAGTAAGAACTAATCCACTTGATATACCATTCCCAACCCCAGATAAAATAGCGGATAAAACCAAAGTGGAATATGACGTTAGAAATAATATTGGACTATCAACAGTTCCAATTAATACTAATGAGAAACCTAATATTATAAAAGCAGGTATTCCTGTATATCTTCTACCGAACTTATCCATTATAAAACCTGCTATAGGAAACATAAGTGAGTCTACAGCAAAGCTTAATGTTGTAATATATCCAATTTCATCTTTACGCAATCCCATATTATCTCCCCATAAAGGTATAACAATTTCTCTACTTGCTCTCAAAAATTGCAAAGCAACAGCAGCCATTCCCGCAGTTAAGTAAGCATTTTTATGATCACTAAATGTACTCCTAAGATCCTGTATGTAACCATCAGAAGATTTTTTATTATTAATCTCAAAGTTTCTAGACGTAGCTGTTATTAGAATTAATGTTAAAAATGCAATGAATGCTTGAAAAAAGAAAGGAGCTCTAATAGATACAAATTGAGCCAAAATTCCACCAATTAATGGTCCAATTATAGTAGCAATTCTTCCCAATCCACCAAATAAAGATAATGCTTTCCCTCTTTTTTCATTAGGTATTACAGAAGCAATATATGCATGTCTCGAAATAGACCAAAGAGCGAAACTTGCTCCAGCTAATAATCTTGAAAAAAGAAGTAAAGAAAAATTACCACTTAAACCAGCAAATATTGCACTTACTCCGAACAATATTACACCAGCTATCATTGTTCTATTAAGCCCAAATCTTCCTACAAGTATCCCTGCAGGAACATCGAATCCCATAGTCCCGAAGTGTCTGGCAGCTATTAAGAATCCAACTAATAAATCTCCCGACCCAAAAGTATCTCTCGCAAATATTGGTAAAACAGGAATTAATAATCCTTGTCCCATAGAAAGAAGAAAACTTGGAGCATACACACTCCAAATAATTGATTTAATTGAAAAATTATCCTTATTCAATACATCAAGCGTTCTTAGTATAACCCCAAGCGTCTACAACTCTATTAGAATGCTTGATATTATTATGTGTTGCGAACTCTATTGTATTTCCATCCATATCTTGAATATAAATGGCTCTTTGACCATCGTGTCTTATTTGAGGTCCATTAGTAATTTCATATTTAGATTTTTTTAGTATTTCTACAGTTTCATCAAAGTTTTCTACTTCAAAGGCAACATGAAAAGAGACTAAGTCATTGCCAGGACCATCTGGTGGTTCAATTAAGTGAACCATTGTTCCATCTGCTGTTTTTGACCAAATAACATGTTTTTCATCAACCATTGATGGAATAATTGTTAATCCTAAAAAATCTCTATATAAGCTAAAAGATTCCTTCCTATTATTTATAGGAATTGCTACATGGTTTATTTTTTTTATCTTTATATTACCTAAATCAGTCATTTTGTCCCTCTTGATAATTAACTTACCTCTACAATAATTTCAATTTCTACCGCCATATTATTTGGAAGAGAACCCATTCCTACAGCAGATCTTGCATGTCGGCCTTTATCTTCAAAAACTTCTACAAAAAAATCTGAACAACCATTTATTACTTTTGGATGATCTGTAAAATCACTTGTTGCATTTACCATACCAAATACTTTTACTATTTTTACTACTCTTTCTAAAGAACCAAGATAAGATTTCATTGCAGAAATAAGGTTTATAGCTGTGTTTCTTGAAAGATCATAAGCTTGTTCTGCAGAAATATCTGCTCCAACTTTTCCTGTTATAAAGTTACCTTCTTCGTCTCTAGGACCTTGTCCTGAAAGATAAATTAGATTTCCAGTTTGTTGAACTGGAATATAATTTGCTACTGGACTTGGTGGTGTTTGTAATTCTATACCTAATTCTTTTAATTTATCTTCTATACTCATTTCAGTCTCCTTTTTTTATTTTGGTTCCGTCATACTCAATGGTTCTAAAATTTCATCAATTTCTTCAGAGGTTAATTCTGTTTCTTTTAATGTTACCTGTTTAATTGTTTCTCCAGTTTCAGAAGCTATATGAGCTATATTAGCAGCTTTATCGTAACCTAACTTAGGGGCTAATGCAGTACATATTGCTAATCCTTGGTTTACCATATTAGGACCTTTTTCTGTAGCCACAAGTCCTTCTATACATTGTTTAGAGAAATTATCACTTCCCTTTGAAAGAATTTCAATTGATTCCAGCAAGTTATGAGCTGCTATCGGCATCATTACATTCAATTCAAAGTTTCCACTTTGTCCTGCGATACTTACTGTTTGATCATTTCCCATTACTTGTGCACATATCATTGTTACAGACTCAGCTATAACAGGATTTACTTTACCTGGCATTATGGATGATCCTGGTTGAACTTCAGGTAAATTCAGTTCACCAATTCCTGCTCTTGGTCCTGAGCCTAACCATCTTATATCATTGGCAATTTTCATTAGGCTTACTGCGAAACTTCTTACACAACCTGATGCGTAAACAATTCCATCAATTGTAGACTGAGATTGAAAATGATTTTCTGTCTCAGAGAAATTTATTCCAGTTTTATCACTAATTTTACTAATAACTGAACCACAAAATTCTGGATTCATTCCTATTCCTGTTCCAACAGCTGTACCTCCTAGTGCCAAAACTGATAATTCATCTAGACCTGAATTAACTTTTTTTATAGAATTTTCTATTTGACCGTAATAACCCTTAAACTCCTGACCAAGTCTTATTGGTGTTGCATCTTGAAGATGAGTTCTTCCTGTTTTTACAATATTCCAAAACTCATCTGATTTTTTTTGTAATGATTTTTTCAAAATTTTCATTGAAGGAACTAAGTTGTCCTTTATTGAAATAGCAGCAGCTATGTGAATAGCTGTTGGAATAACATCATTCGATGATTGTCCTTTATTTACGTGGTCATTAGGATGAACTGGATCTCTTGAACCAATTTTTCCTCCCATTTTTGATATCGCAAGGTTAGATATGACTTCGTTTACATTCATATTTGTAGATGTTCCTGAGCCAGTTTGAAAAATATCAACTACAAAACTATGGTCATGTTCTCCATCTATAACTTCTTGAGCTGAAATAATAATTGATTCAGCAATTTTTTTATCTAATAAATTAAGCTCTAAATTTGTCTCAGCTGCTGACTGTTTGATTAATCCTAGAGCTTTAATAAAAGATCTGCCAAAACGAAGATCAGAAATAGGAAAATTTAATTGTGCTCTTCTAGTATTTGCTCCATACAAAGCTTTAGCTGGAACTTCTAGCTCACCCATTGAATCTTTTTCTAGTCTCATATTCATAAAATTTCTCCAACCTTAGTGTCGTTTGTCATATTCTTCAAATGTTTTTGCTGCTGCTGCTAATGAATTTACAGCAGTTGGATAACCTCCATAGAAAAGCATTTGAGTTATTAATTCTACAATTTCTTCTTTACTCCAACCATAGTTTAGGGCACCAGTAATATGACCAGGTAATTGATTAGGTTTATCTAAAACTATTAAAGCTGCAATTGTGCATAAAGACCTTATTTTTGCATCCAATTTAGGTCTTTGATATATATGCCCAAAAAGAGTCGCATTTATTAAATTAAAAGCTTCTTCAGTGCTTTTAGCAACTTCAGGAGTTCCTGGATCTCCATCATAGTACCACTCTCTCCATTCTTTTGCTTTCTCTAGTAATTCTTCATAATTTTTCATCTATTTTTTCCTCCTTGTAATTCAGTTTTATAAGGTTTATATGTTCCAATAATTAACGCAATTAAAGTTATTAAGGCAGATAACCAAAATATAGCATTAATTCCGTACGAATTTACTATTAAACCTGATAATGCTGGGCCTAAAAACATTCCGATGGCGTAATAAGCTTGATATGCACCCATAGCTAATCCTCTAGAACTTTCTTCAAAACTTACTAAAATTAATGTTATTGTAACTGTATAAAGTATCCCTCTTCCGAAACCAGAGATAAATTGTAAAAAAGCAATCAGTGATAAATTTTCTACATATGAAGTAAATATGAGGCTTATTATCATGGAAGTAGAACCTAATATTATTGTTTTCCTTATTCCTATCTTATTCATGAACAAAGCAGAAAGACTCATTCCACAAATACCTGCAAGTTGAGACAAAGTAGTGATATCACCAATATTAGTTTTGCTACCGCCAAGGTTTTCAATAATGATTGGAAGGAATCCGAAATTCACACCAAAAGTAACGAAATGGAATCCAATTGCAATTATAGAAATTCTAATTAATATTCCACTACTTAAGATATTAAAGAAGTTTTGATTTTTTTTATCTGTTTTTTTTCTGTTTTCTTTTGATACAAAAAAAACTATCATACCCAATATACTGACAATTAATGAACCGATGAAAGGAGTTGTATCTCCAAAATAATCTGCTAATCTTCCACTAATTAATGTTGAAATTGTAATAGCTATTCCATTAATTCCCATCATGAATGAGCTAGCATAGTGCATTAATTTATTTTCAAACTGTGACGCAAACAACAAACTTATTGCCACCCATCCTGCTCCTGCGATTCCTGTAACACTTCTAGCAAAGAAAAGTTGTATAGGGTCTGAAGCAAGTGCTAACCCTAATGATCCTAAAGCAGAACAGAGCATAGTGATTATTGCAAAAGGCTTTGTTCCCCATTTATCTACTGCTATTCCCAGTGGAATTCTAAGAATCATTTGACCAATTGCATAAGCTGCAACAATATAACCTATCATAGTTGCTGATGCTCCTAGAGATTGGGAGTGATTTGGAAGAATTGGTACATAAAGATATAGAGATACCCAAAAGAAAAATGTTCCCACAATTACATAGATAATCGAAGGATTCTTAAAAATTTCTTTAATTAGTTGATTCAAGATATGATATATTTTTTCTTATAAATCAAAATTACTTATTAATTATGGTAAACTCCATAATAAAAAGGGGGCTTATATGAAATTTTGTTACGCTAATAGAAGAATGACACTTTACCCAAATTCTGTTGATCCTTGGGATCTAGCCCCAAAAGATTACACAGACGAATTCTTGACTAAAGTTAAGGAAATGGGTTTCGATGCATTAGAAATATCAACGGAAACTCTTGATCGAACTGGAGGTACAGAAGAAACAGTTTCAGAATTTAAAAAACGAGTAAATGGTTTTGGACTAGATATTGGATCTGTCAGGAGCGGAGGAACTCTTACTGAAGCTAAAAATGCACCAGAAAATATTAAAAAAATGAAAAAAGCTATAACTTATGGTAAATGGTCAGGTGCTGAGGTAGTTAATGGTGCAATAAGTGCCCCTGCAAGATATCCAGGAAATCCCGCTGGTAGTTTACCTGCTTCTGGTAGTGGATGGTCTAAATCTCAAGATGCTTCTAAAGATGCTGATATTTGGGTTTATGAACACCTTGCAAAAGTTTACCAAGATGCATGTGATAAGGCATCTGACGATAATTTGAATATATCTGTAGAAATTCATCAAAATTCTCCTGTAGATAACTCTTGGTCAGCACTTTATCTTCATGATTTAGTATCAAGAAAAAACTTTGGTATTAATCCTGATTTAGGAAATGTATTATGGAACTATGATCAACCTGAAGAAACTTTTGAAAATTGTATAGATAATGTTGCTTCAATATCTAACTATTGGCATTGTAAAAATCTTCAAACTGTTTATCATCCAGAAAATGAAAGATCTGTATTTATAAGAGTCCCATTACCTGATGGAGAAATTGATTATAGATATGCTATCACATCTCTAACTAATGCTGGATATGATGGATATATGGCTATAGAAGGTACTCAAAATGGAGATCAATTCTACAAAGACTATCAGAGTATAAGTTATGCTAAAAATGTTATAGAATCATTGGACGTCTAAGTCACTTGGGCCTTTACCAAATTTTGATATCCACACTAGAATAATTGATAATATAAAAAGAATAGAAATGCCTAAGAACGCGTTTCTGTATGAACCTGTTTGGTCGTGAATCATTCCTGCTACTAATGGACCTATCGCCATCGTGATAGATGTGAGCATTAGATTAATTCCCATTAATGAACCAAGATTTTTCATTCCAAACTGTTCAACAATAATTAAAGGTATTAGTGCACCAAATGCTCCAAATCCTAGCCCATAAATAAAGCAACCAACCCATAATAATATTTCTCCAGAATCAATACATAATACTATTGTTCCTATAGTTTGAAAAAACATACTTAGAATTAGAGTTTTTCTTGCAGAAAAAATTTCACTAGCTCTACCAAAAGTAATCTTTCCTATTACACCCATGACAGCTATCATCATTAGGCAAGTTGTTGCAAGATTAGTTCTCATACCTTCGTCTTCTAAAAATTGTGTTAATTGAGTTAATATTCCTTGATAAGTTAACACTCCAATCATTAGTGAAAGATTAATTGTCCAGAATCTAAAAGACTGCAGAGCTTCTTTAAATTCAAATCCTAGTTTTGATTGCTTTTTAGCTAATGAAATTGAATCAAGATCTTTATTTGTTCGAATTGATTCTGATTCTACTAGATCTAAAGATTCTGAAATTATGAAGTATGAAAAAATTCCTAGAAACAACATTATAGAACCAAAAACTATAAAGGCTAACTCCCAGTTTGAAAAGGCTATAATTGATGCAGCTAATGCTGGCATTGTAAAGCCTCCAAAATTATTTCCTGATGTTACTGCTCCCATAACTCTTCCTCTAGTTTTAGGGAACCATGTTGATACCATTTTCCCTGAAGTTATATGAGTTGCACCAGGAAATCCTGCATATACTAATCCACTGTAGAAATACCACTGCCATAGATGAGAAATAGTTGGTCTTAGTAAAAATCCCGAGCTAATAAGTAATAAAGAAATTAATAAAACTATCTTAATTCCATATTTATCGGCTGCTTTTCCTAAAATTGGTCCAGTAATTCCAGAAACAAAAGCTAAGGATAATGCACCATTCAATTGTGTCTTAGTCCAACCAAATTCTTCTTGAAGTGGAGTTGCAAATTGTCCAAATGCATACTGAGACATGCCAATTGAAAGGCCTGTCGAAAGAAAAGCAATAAGAGCTATGGGATAACCTCTATAGGGGAGTTTCATTAGGCAACCTTGAGTAAGAAAATAATTATTAAATAATCGATTTGTTTTATCTTATAGCTTCACTAAAGGAAATCAAACATCTAATATGGTTGAAAATCAATATTAATAGGGGGAAGCTTATGACAACAACAAATATTACCTATGAACCAGTTGAAAATTGGGCAAAAATGCCATTAGGCATATCATTTTACGGAGATTGCGGAGGAGTAGCAGTCGACTCCAAAGACAATGTTTATGTATTTAACAGAGGCACAGACCCTGTTTGCGTATTTGACGAATCTGGAAACTTTTTAAGATCATTTGGACATGGTGAATTTGATCGACCACATGGTATTGAAATAGATTTAGATGACAATATTTATTTAGTAGATGATGGACCTGGAAATTTTGTGCAAAAGAGAAATAATAATGGAGATATTATTTTTACAGTAGGAGAGAGGGGTAAAGAGGCTCCTTGGCAGGGGGGAGAAATGTTTAATAGGCCAACCGATATTGCAATTCATCCAAAAACAGGAGAACTATTTGTTTCAGATGGCTATGGAAATTCTAGAGTTCATAAACTTTCACCAGACGGTAAACATATAAAAAGCTGGGGGGTTCCAGGAACTGGAAATGGAGAATTCTCCTTACCACATAATATTTCTATGATTGGAGATGATAAAGTTATTGTCGCTGATAGAGAAAATTTTAGAGTGCAAATATTTGATCTAGAAGGAAATTATATTGATCAATGGCATCTTCATCATCCTATGTCAGTAACTGAAGGAAAAAATGGAGATAAAAATTTATATATAGGAGAAATGGGTCCTCCAGATGTTCAAAAAGGAGTTCCTGGATTAGGTAATAGAATAGTAGTTTTAACGCCTGAAGGTGAAAAAATAGCAGACTTAGGAGAAGGATTACCAGGTCAAAATGCCGATCAGTTCGTAGCTCCACACGGAGTAACAACAGACTCGAAGGGTAATGTTTATGTAGGAGAAGTTGCTTGGACATGGTGGGGATCTAAACAAGAGCCACAACCTTTGGGAGAATTAATATCTTTAAGAAAATGGATAAAGAAATAGAGGACAAAATGATAGATAATAAAACAAAATTTGATCCAGTTCCATTTTGGGCTAAACTACCTCATCCAATGAGATTTCATGAGGCTACTAGTGTAGCAACAGATTCAAAAGATAATGTTTATGTTTATAACAGAGGATTATTTCCTCTCATTATCTTTGATAAAAATGGAAACTACTTAAATCATTGGGGTGAAGGAGAATTCGATAGACCACATGGAATAAGAGTAGATGATAATGATGACCTTTTTCTTATAGATGATATTGGTCATATAGTTCAGAAAAGATCTAAAGAAGGAGAGATTATTTTCACTATTGGAGAAAGAGGTAAAGCTGCTGAATGGCAGGGTGGAGATTATTTCAATAGGCCAACAGATGTAGCTATTGATAGAGAAACTAGTGACATCTTTGTTTCAGATGGATATGGGAATTCAAGAATACATAAATTTGATAGTGCTGGTAAGCATATTTTGAGTTGGGGTAAACCTGGATCAGAAGAAGGAGAATTTTCTCTACCTCATAATATTAGTATTTTTGATAAAGATAAGATAGCGCTTTGTGACAGAGAAAATTTCAGAGTACAAATTTTTGATTTTGATGGAAATTATCTTGATCAATGGCATTTTCATAGACCTATTGCAATATATTCTGATCAATACTCAAAAGAAATATATGTTGCTGAAGCAGGAGCCCCAGAAGTTCAAGCTGGTGTTCCTAATCTTGGTTTAAGGGTAGCTATAGTAAACGAAAAAGGAGAAATGATTTCATCATTTGGAAAAGGAACTTTAGGTGAACAACCTGATCAATTAATAGGACCACACGGTATAGCTGTAGATACAGAGGGATCAATTTATATAGCAGAAGTTTCTTTCACTGCTTATGGATCTAACCAAGATCCTCAGCGAGAAGTAGTTTCACTAAGGAAATGGAAGAGGAGTTAGTTATGATTGTTGGAGACGGAGATTTTAGGTACGAGTTAGATGAAAATTGGCCAAATAAAATACCTGATTACTGGGTATTAGGGCAATGTGCAGATATAGATATAGATTCAGATGATAATGCATGGGTATTTTCTAGAGAAAAACATCCAGTGACTAAATGGTCAAATGAAGGAAAATTTTTAGGTTCTTGGGGTAACCAAGGAGACCAAAGAGGAGAATTTAGAATACCTCACGGACTAAATATTGATTCTGAAGGCTATATATGGCTTACTGATCACCAAACACATCAAGTTACTAAACATAAACAAAATGGTGAATGTGTAATGGAGTTAGGAGAATTTGGTTTTGCTAATTTTACACTTACAACAGATGGTACTCAAGGTGGTCCTTTTAATATGCCTACAGGATCCTCAATAGCTCCTGATGGAAAAATATTTGTAAGTGACGGATATGGTAATAGAAGAGTGCATAGATTTTCAAGCGAAGGTGAGCATGAATTATCTTGGGGTGAGCATGGAACTGGAAATGGTCAATTTGCTATAGTTCATAAATTAGGAGTTTCAAAAGATAATAGAGTTTTTGTTTGTGACAGAGAGAATGATAGGATTCAAATTTTTTCTCCTGACGGAGAATTAATTGATATTTGGACTAATGGATTAGCTGGTCCTGGAGATATATATTTTCAAGATGATATTGTTTATGTAGTTGAACAGAGCCAAGGTAGTGGGATTTCAATTTGGAACCTTTCTGGAGATCTAATAACTAGATGGAGAGGAGTGCCTGAGGTATGTGAAGCAGTACACGGTTGTGCAGTTGATTCCAAAGGAAATATATTCATTGCTGAAATAGGAATGGGTGATGTTGGCCAGAGGATTAGAAAGCTTAATAAAGTTTAGAAAGCATCAGGACTACTAGCAATTTTTTCTAGATCATCTCTTGTGTAAGAACCTAATGATCTGAACTCGTAATCTGTATAATTTTTAATCCATTGCATTGCAATTTTTGAAGATTTTTCATACTTTGATTTTTGGTCATCTGTAGCATCATCTCCAAGTAAATTAATTATATCTTTTGTTTCATCATTTATAATTTCTTTAACCAGCTTGAATGTATGTTCTTCTTCAGTATCTTCTGAGAAAGATTTATGAACGATTCTTTGAGCAATTTGTCCAGTAGAAATCCTAGCTGTTGCTAAATCTTCCATTAAGGCAGGTCTTTTACCTGGTTTTCCTGCTAATCTATCAATACCTTTAGCTCCTCGACCGTTTAACCAGCCTTCAATATATTCAAGCAAAGTTCTAACATTTTGTCTTGTTCCTTCTTTAGTAAGTGTTCCATTAGGATTATCAATCTTAACGGGATAATTGTCAGGATTTTTCATATCTTCTGAAGGTTCCCATCCTGACTCTCTTAGTTTCTTGAATGGCTCAGCAGCGGGATCCATATGATAAATATGAGCAACCCAAGCTCTTATGAAACCTTGCTTTGCTTCCCACTCTTTATCCGCTTTTATAGATTTTGCTGCTTCTATATTTACCTCTTCATCTCTAGAAGGCAATGCAGTAGCCATTCCTCCTATTGGAACAGCGTCATGTTTTAGACAAATTGCAACTAATCTTCTAAAAATATTCGACATAAATTCAGTATTTTGAATAGTAACATCGAATCTATCAGGCCATACAAAATCTTTGTCGTGCATGACATACTCAAGAATACTTGCTTTTAGGTCCCATCTAGCTGCATTTAATCCAGCAGCATACTCTCCAAGTGCATGTAACATTTCTTCCATTTGAAACACAGCAGGAAGTGACTCAATAAGTATTATTGCCTTAATATTTATGTCATTTATTTCTGAAACAGAATTCTTGATTTCAGTAAATAAAGTATTATAAAATTTTGTTTCTCTTGCAGATTCTGTTTTTGGAATATAGAAATAAACTCCATCACCACTTTTATGTTGAGCTCTACCTCCAAAAAATAGTGTTAGTGCAGTACCAAGAATTGTTGCTGATATAGGTTCATTATCTATTGTTACAGACGGTTCATCTAAGTGTAATCCTCGTTCTCTATGCATAAAAAAAGGAATCTTGCCAGGTTGTAATTCATAGTGCTTACCAGTTGTTTGATTATCAAAAGTTAATGTCCCTAAAGTTGCATTCATTCTATTTCTAGTAGCATGAATAGAATCCTCTAGAGTATGTCCTGCTGCATCTTCATCATCGTCCAAATCACCCTCAGCTCTTACTCCACCTGGTCCTGGATTTAACGCATTAATAAGCATAGAAGCTATGCCTGCAGGCCCCGAAATTTCTATACCTGGTTTTCTTAGATCGTCTGGTAATTCACCTATCTTCCATTCACCATTAGCTTCAGATTTTTCTAATGGAGATGGCATTATCCCATTTCGTGCTTTTTCTTGATTTTCAATTCGTTCTTTTCGAATTTGTTTTACTTCATCGTTAAATTTGTCATGAAGATTAACAAGCAGTGTTTGAAATTCTGGTGTAAATATGTCATCACATTCAATTTGTGAGTTGAAAGATAATCTGTCGCTCAAAGTAAATAACTCCTAATATAATTTATTATCAAAATTATACTATTTATTTGAGTTAAATCTAGAAGTGAAAACTAGGAAATAAGTTCTTTCAAATCAGACACGTCTCTATCAGATCTTAATCTGCCTAGTGCTTTTCTTTCTATCTGCCTAATTCTTTCTCTAGTTAGGCTTAAGTCTCTACCAATTTCTTCCAAAGTTCTTGGTTTACCGTCAGTAATACCAAATCTGAGCTCTAATACTTTTCTTTCTCTATCATTTAACTGACTAAGTACTGAATCAATGTGACTTCTCATAGATGATTGAGCAGCAACTTCAGGAGGTGTAGGGGTAGAATCATCTTCAATTAAATCTCCAAGTTCATTTTCTCCTTCTTCACCTATTGGAGTTTCAAGGGAAACTGGTTCTTGAGCCATTTTTAGAATTTCAGCAACTTTATTAGGTTGCATTTCTAATCTTTCTGCAAGTTCTTGAATTGAAGGTTCTCGGTTGAATTCTTGAGCTAATTCTCTTCTTGACCTCATTATTTTGTTTAATGTTTCAACTACATGAACAGGAATCCTTATAGTCCTTGCTTGATCAGCTATAGCTCGTGTAATTCCTTGTCTTATCCACCAAGTGGCGTAAGTTGAAAACTTAAAACCTTTTCTGAAATCAAATTTTTCAATTGCTCTCATTAATCCAATATTTCCTTCTTGAATTAGATCTAACATTGAAAGCCCTCTATTCAGGTGTTTTTTAGCAACCGAAACAACAAGTCTTAAGTTCGCTTCTCCTAAATGTTTTCTTGCTTTTTCACCTTCTTCTTTTAGTATCTGAAGATGATTTCTAAACTTATTACCATCAGTAAGATCTTTAATTACAGGATTAGGGTTTTTAATAGGCTTTTCTATATTAACTTTAGATTTAATAAGATAATTTTCTGGAAAAATTCTTCGCAAAATAGAAAGCTCAATAATTTTTTCTTGTGTTTCTTCCAAGGGAATACCTGTACTATCAGAAATATATTTTGAAGCTTCTAGGAAAAATTCATCTACTTTCTGCCCATCTATAATTTCTTTAATTCTTTCATTTATAGAAAGCTCTGAAAGAGTTATTTCTTCTTTAATATTTAAAAACTTCTTTAGTGCTTTAGTTATCTTGGATAAATCAGAAATTTTTTCAAGTAATTTTTCAATTATGAAGCTATTTAGATCATTATTTTCATAAAAGTTAGTGCCATAATCTATATCTTCTTCTGAAAAATCCGATGGCATTATAAGTATCTTCTTCAAGAAAATTGAACTTTCTATTGATCTCGCTAAAATAACCTCATCTTGTGCTGATAAAAGATTTACTTTACCAATTTCTTTTAAGTACATTCTTACAGTATCGTTACTTAGTTCAGAATCATCCTTATTCTTTTTTGAGGTATCGTTATTAGACTCTCTTCTTTGTTCCCAACTTGTTAATTCAGAACTAGTGAAAGATTTAAGGTCCTGTTCTTCTTCATTAGCCTCATCTTCTATACTGGTTTTGCTAGAACGACGTATATTGTCGTCATCCTCATTTTCAAAACCTTCCTCAATTACATTGCCGTCATCATTTGATTTTCGAACCAATTATTATCTCTCCTTTTATTTACCCCTGAAATTATATTTTATTTCATTTTGACCAAAAAAAGAACATAAATTTAATACAGGTTTCACACTTGCTACTTCGAAATAATGTCTGTACTCTAGATAAAAATGTATTTTTTCGAAGAAGAGGGTTAAAAAATGAGTATTTCAAGTAAATTTAATTTTGATAATTTATGGTCTGAAAAATCAACTGATGCTGACAGACTTTTAACGCAACATGCTAAGTATGATTTTGCAGTAGCTTATCCTCCATTTGAAGCAGTTCCAATGTATGGTCTAATTGATGGATTGAAATCAAAAGTTGATGCTAATTTGGAAAAAGTTTCTATAGAAATGGCATACTATCCACATGTTCAAGGGGATGAATCATTAAGAGAATTTACTGCTAATAAAATAAAAAATGATAGAGGAATTAGGGCAAACAAAGATTCAATAGTATTATGCAATGGTTCAGGTGAAGCTAATGGATTAGTTATTCAAGCTTTAATTGATCCTGGTGATTATGTAATAACTGAACAATTTGTATATATGGGTACTACTAAGCAACTTACATTTTATGAAGCTAATACAGTTGGTTCGCCTATCGATGATCAAGGATTAATTCCAGAAAAATTAGAAGAGACTATCTTAAATATAAAAAGTCAGCATGGTGTTATGCCAAAAATGCTCTACACAATTCCAGAGCACCAAAATCCTACTGGATCCACTTTACCAAAATCAAGAAAACTAGAAATTCTTGATATTTGTCACAAATATGGAATCCCTATTTTAGAAGACGATTGTTATGTAGATAATAGATTTGAAGGAGATCCAGAACCAGCCTTTGCAACTCTTGATGACTCAGGAATGGTGATCTATGTTGGTTCTTTCTCTAAGCTTATTGCCCCAGGCCTAAGAATGGGATTCTTTACAGCAAGTGATGAAGTAATTGACAGAGCTTTATCTGTAAAAGTTGGGTCAGGTCCTAATCAATTTACAGCTTATGCAATAGATGGATTTTTAAGAAGTAATCTTGAAAGCCAAAAATCTACCTATGATAAGATTTTGAAAGATAAAAAAGAATCTATGGAAAAAGGATTAGTAGATTTTTTCTCTAATACAAGTGCAAAATGGTCTTCACCCAAAGGTGGTTGTTATACATGGATTGAAATGACAGATGGTGCTAATCTAACTGAAGTTAGAGATGAAGTTTTTAGTAGAGGTGTTGGATACATTGCTGGAGATATGTTTGCTCCAAATGGTGATGGTCAAAATATGGCTAGACTTTGTTTTTCATTTGAACCTGTAGAAAAAAATTATGAAGGAATAAAAGAATTAGCTTCGATTCTTAAGGATCTCAAAGTAATCTAAGAATTTTTATATATAGACATTTCTGTATTATTCCCAATATAAAATCCTACTCTTTGGTGTAGATTTTCTGGTTTTATATCTAGGATACTTTTTTCTCCATCAGATGCATATCCATTAGTATTATTAGCTATGAAAGATAATGGATTACATTCATAAATTAATCTTAATCTCCCAATTCCACTTTCTGGGTCTGCAGGATATGAAAAAATCCCTCCCTTTAAAAGGTTTCTATGAAAGTCTGCTACTAGTGAACCGACGTATCTAGCAGTATATTGACCATTTTCTCCCGATTTAAGTGATGTAATCCATCTTTTATCTTTTTCTGTAAATTTATTCCAGTTTGATTCATTGACTGAGTATACTTTAGATTCACCATGAATAATTTTTGGGTTAGTAATGGTAGGGTCCCCTTTTTTATCAAATGAAAACATTGATGTATCTTCTTTGGTTGAAATACACATAACTGTTGAGGAGCCATAAACTGTATATCCCGCTGCTATAGCTTTATTACCTTCTTGTAAAAGATTTGAGTCATCATTTTGATCTGAATTTACTCGTTTATAAATTGCAAATATCGTACCAATAGTTACAGACACATCAATATTTGAAGAACCGTCTAGTGGGTCAAAAACAACTATGAATTCTGCATTTTTATTATTTGGGTGTGGAATAATAACAGATTCTATTTCTTCTGATCCCATAAGAAAAACTTTACCGGTTTCAGATAAGTTTTTTATAAGAAGATTGTTAGCTAGTTCATCGAGCTTTTCGACTTGCTCTCCTTGAACGTTTATTTCACCGGTCTTACCTACTAAATTATTAATATTTGATAATCTAATTTCTTCAGAAATTTCATAGCAAGTTGAAGAAATAACGGAGATGATTTTTTTTAAATCTGATTCTATATCTAAATTGTTTAGATATTCACTTAAGTCTTGATTGTTATTAACCATAATTTAGTTCTCGATAAACAGTTTAAATCTATCTATAACATATTACTAAGGTTATATTTTTTCAATGAAATATAAAGGCAGAGATTGATTTTTTAAGAATTATAATTTTCAATAGTTTTTTTCTAAACTAGTGGTCTAAACTACTGATATTAAAACTCCTGATATTATAATCACTATATAAAATGACATTATAATTGCAGATCTTTTTGAATCTTTTGTAATTGTATTTTCTAGGTTATTTATTTCAGATTTTCTCATTTTAGTATTTACTCAATAATTTTTTAGAATACTTAAATTTTCTTGAAAAAATATTTCAGCAATATTATCAATTTGTTACGTTAATGTTTAATCTATTTATATTCACATTAATGAAAAAAATTAGAAACATTTCATTAACTCTTTTGAAATATTAGAACAATAAAATTTCTTACATAGTTTTAAATTAGTAAGGAGTAATGTTATGGATTTCAATCCAGTAGCTCTTGATATAGTATGGACACTTCTGGCCACAGTGCTTGTTTTTCTTATGCAAGCAGGTTTTTCCCTACTAGAAGCTGGAGCAACAAGAGCAAAAAACTCAATAAATATCATTATGAAAAATATAATGGATATGTCTTTGGGTTCTTTGGTATTTTGGCTAGTTGGTTTCGGTTTTATGTTTGGAACAAATAGTTCCGGTTGGATAGGAACTGATAATTTTTTGTTATCAAAAATAGATCCTGCATCGGAAACAGGATATTTTGATTTTGCATTCTTTATATTTCAAACAGTTTTTGCAGCCACTGCAGCAACTATAATTTCTGGAGCAGTAGCTGAAAGAACTAAATTTACTGCTTACTTAATTTATGCAGTAGCAGTAACAGGTTTTATATATCCAATTTTTGGTTCATGGGTATGGGGTGGAGGTTGGCTAAATGATATTGGACCTGGTTTTGTTGATTTTGCTGGATCAACTGTAGTTCATAGTGTTGGAGGATGGGCAGCATTAGCCGGTGCAATAGTTGTTGGACCAAGGCTTGGAAAATATATTGATGGTAAACCTCAAAGATTACCAGGACACTCAGTAGTCCTTATGGCTCTGGGAGTCTTTATTCTTTGGTTTGGATGGTTTGGATTTAACGCAGGATCAACAGTATCTGGAAATGATGGATCTATAGCAGTTATATTCATAACTACTAACTTAGCTGCCGCAGCAGGAGCTGTAGGGGCAATGGTTTTATCATATGCAATATGGAAAAGATTTGATGTTTATATGACACTAAATGGGGTAATTGCAGGTTTAGTTGCTATTACTGCTGGGTGTGCAAACATGGGACCTGGAATGGCACTTCTAACAGGATTAATTGGTGGATTTGTTGTTGTTGGTTCATCCATATTACTGGAAAACGTATTAAAAATTGATGATCCAGTTGGAGCTATAGCTGCACATGGATTTACTGGTGCTTGGGGAACTATTGCTGTTGGATTATTTGCCCAAGAAGAATTTGGTGGAATTAATGGTTTACTTTTTGGAGGTGGAGCAGGGCAACTAGGAGCTCAATTTATAGGAGTTATAGCTGCTTTTGTATTCGTTTTTGGAACTTCATTAGCTGTATTCAAATTGATAGATTTAACTATTGGTATGAGAGCAAGTGATGAGGAACAAAAAATTGGACTTGATGTAACTGAACATAGCGCATCAGGATACCCAGACTTCACAAACGTTGTAGAAAAATAGTTTTTACCTTTATACTGGCTCCCTAATCCCTCTGGGGAGCCAGAAATAAAAGTAAAGAGGTTATAGAAAAATGCTTAAGATTTCAGAAGAAAAATTTCAAATTTCATATAATAATGCAGCTCTTGATTTAACTCCAAAAGAATATGAGTTATTGAAAATTTTTATCAATCAATCTCATAAAGTTCTTAGTAAATCTGAACTGATAGAACTTGTTTGGCCTAATAAATTACCTAAATCAAGGGTAGTAGATACATATGTATCGAGGATAAGAAAAAAATTAAAAGAATTTGGTCATCCAGGGATAATGGTTCAAAGTAAAAGAGGATATCGGTTAATTTAGATGTCAAAAATAAAATCAAAATGTTGGGTTAGATTGAGAAAAATAAGATTAAAGCATTAAAATATGATGATTTTTTATTAAAGTTTTCATTTAGAACTTAAATTACCCGTTTCAATTTGTAATAACATGCTATAGATTCTAATCATATATCGAATTATTAACTTTTTTATTCTATGAATATGGGGAGATTTATGAATAAGAATGAATTACAAAAAATTGCAAAATTAATGGTTTCGCCTCAAAAAGGTATATTAGCAGCTGATGAAAGTACAGGAACCATAAAAAAAAGATTTGACTCTATAAATCTTGAATCTACTGAGGAAAATAGAAGAGACTGGAGACAATTACTTTTTCAAACAAAATCTATATCAGATTATATAAGTGGAGTCATACTTTATGATGAAACCCTTAGGCAAAAAACATCTGAAGGTCAACGCATAGTTGAGTTGCTTTCAGATAATGATATTGTTTCTGGAATTAAAGTTGATAAATCCACGCATCCGTTAGCGCTGTTTCCAAATGAAGTTATTACTGAAGGATTAGATGGATTACGTCAAAGACTAGAAGAATATTATGAAATTGGAGCTAGATTTACTAAGTGGAGAGCAGTTATTAATATTGGTGATAATTTACCCACACAACATGCTATAAATATAAATTCTTATCTTTTGGCACTTTATGCATCTTTAAGTCAAGAAGTAGGATTAGTTCCAATAGTTGAACCTGAGGTATTGATGGATGGTGATCATTCTATAGATAGATGCTCTGAAGTTACTGATATAACTTTGAATAAAGTTTTTCAGCATCTAGATGAGAGTAATGTCTTTTTACCAGGAATAGTGCTCAAGCCAAATATGGTTTTGTCGGGAAAAGATGCTTCTAATAGAGCTGATTCAAGTAAAGTTGCTGATTATACAATTGAAGTTCTTTCAAATAATGTCCCCAGTGAAGTTCCTGGAATAGCTTTTCTTTCAGGAGGACAAGAAGATCAAGAATCGATTGATAATTTGAACTCTATCAATTTGGCTGCCAAATCAAAAAAATCTCCCTGGGAACTGACTTACTCTTATGGAAGAGGGCTTCAAGCAGCTCCTTTAAGAATATGGGATGGTAAAAATGAAAATGTAGTTAAGGCTCAAGATGAATTTGAAAAAAGAGGAATAGCTGCTTCCAAAGCCAGACAAGGAATTTATTGATTATGGATTTTAAAAAATTATTAAATAATGCAGAAAATAACTTAGTCAATCATAGAAGAATACTTCATTCAATTCCAGAGTTAGGATTTGAAGAACATAAAACTTCTAAATATATACAAGATGAGCTTAATAAATTAGGCATCCCTTTTAAGACTAATTATGGAAAAACAGGAGTTGTTGGTGTTATTAAAGGTGGCTTAGGAGAGGGGAGATCTATAATGATCAGAGCTGACATAGATGGACTTCCTTTAACTGAAGAAACAGAATTAGATTTTGCTTCTAAAAATGGTGCAATGCATGCGTGTGGTCATGACGGACATATTTCTATACTTTTAGAAACTGCGAGAATATTACAATCCTTAAAAGATTCAATTAAGGGTGAAATAATTTTATGTTTTCAGCCAGCAGAAGAAATTGTTCAAGGAGCATTAGCCATGATTGATGATGGCTTATTTGAAGATTATCATCCAGAGAGAGTACTAGGGCTTCATATTTGGAATCAACTGCCATCTGGATTTGTTGGAGTCAATGATTCTGCAGTTTTTGCATCTGCCGATGCATTTTCTTTGGAAATAAAAGGTAGAGGAGGGCATGGAGCACTTCCTCATCTAAATGTCGATCCGATTGTAGCTGCATCTAATATAATATCTAATGCTCAAACAATTGTGAGTAGAGAAATTTCTCCTCAAGATCCTGGAGTATTAACTTTTGGAAAAATTGAATCAGGATTTGCCCCAAATATTATTCCAGATTCAGTAAGTATTGAAGGAACAATTAGAGCCTATTCTCAGGAAGTAAGAGAGAGAATTTACTCCTCACTTGAAAGAATTAGTAAACTAGGTGCAGAATCTATGAGATCAACAGCAACTACTGAAATTATGTATGGTGCAGGTCCTGTAGTTAATGAACAAGAAGTAGCATCATGGGTTAGAGATAAAGCTAGAGAGGTTCTAGATCCTTCTTTGGTAGGGCCTACGGAACCTGTAAGTGTTGGAGATGATATGGCAGAATTTCTACAGAGAATACCAGGAGTATATTTTCTTTTGGGCGCAAGTGTTGGAAATAAATATCCTCATCATAATACTAGGTTCGATTTTGACGAAAAAGCTATGATAAATGGTGTTAAAGTGTTCCTATCTTGCACCCTAGATTTCCTAAATAATTAAACTACTGGTGAAGTTCCTCCATCAACATTTACAGCAGTACCAGTAACGTAACTTGCTTTAGATGATGATAGGAAACAAATAACATTTCCAACTTCTATAGCTTCGCCAACTCTTCCCATTGGAACATTTTTTCCCATCACTTCCCAATGATCTTCTAGAGTATAGTCTGGTTTTTCTTTTTGAATATTTTCAACTCTAGTTCTATGTTGGCCAGATTTTAGTAATCCTACGCAAACAGTATTAACTCTTATATTTTGAGAAGCATATTCTTTAGACCATGCTTTAGTCAGAGAAATTCCTGCAGCTCTAGAAAGAGAAGTTGGTTGGCTTCCACCTGCAGTTGCTTTTCCTCCGGGAGTAGTTATATTTATAATACTTCCAGATCCATTAGATTTCATGTCATCTATTACAGCCCTAGCACAAAAAATTGCTCCATATACTTTTAAGCTTAGATCTTCAGTTAATTGTTCATTTGTCATTTCCTCAAGTGGAGAAGCAGATGAAGTTCCGGCGTTATTTACTAGAATATCAATTTTTCCAAATTCATCTTTTACTTTATTTATAGAGCTTACAACTGAAGACTCTTCTCTTACGTCTGTAGATATTGCTAATACTTTACCCTTAGCATCTCTTTTGATCTCTGTAACAGCGTTATCAAGTTTTTCTTGAGTTCTTGCAAGAATTGCTACATTGGCCCCTTCTTTAGATAATGAGATTGCCGCAGCTAAACCAATACCGTCACTTCCACCCGTAATTATTGCATTTTTGCCATTTAATCCAAGGTCCATATTTTTGTCCTTTCAGTTATAATTAGTTAATTCTTAAGAATATATATTAATAGGAATTTTCTTTGAAGCCTCTAAAAGTAAATAAAAGAATTATTCTAGGACCAGGTCCATCATCTGCAAACCCAGATGTTTTAAATTCTATGTCAAATCCTATACTTGGATATTTAGATCCAGATTTTTTTAAGATACTAGATGATGTGAGAACAGGTCTTAAAGATCTTTATAGAACTAAAGATCATGCATTTGCTTTAAGTGGATCAGGATCTTCAGGAATGGAAGCTGGTCTAACTTGTCTAGCAGAAAGAGGTGACAAGGTTATTATTTGTGCTTATGGATATTTTTGTGAGAGACAAATTCTAATGGCTGAAAGACTTGGTTTAGAAATAATTGCTATTAGAACTGAATGGGGTAAGCAGATGAATCCTTCACTTCTAGAAGATGCACTAAAAGAAAATCCTGATACTAAACTTGTCGTTGCTACACATGCTGAAACAAGTACAGGAGTTTTGCAAAATATAGAAGAGTTAGGAAATATAGTTTCTAAAACTAATGCTTTATTTATGATTGATTGTGTTACATCTATAGCTGGTACAGAAATACTTTTTGATGATTGGAATATTGATTTTAGCTATGCTGGATCACAGAAATGTTTAGCAAGCCCTCCTGGTTTATCGCCTTGTGCTATGTCTGAAAAGGCTTATCAATATATAAAGAATAGAAAGACAAAACCATCATCGTGGTATCTAGATCTATCGCTAGTTAATGATTACTGGGATAAAGACCATATTCCTCAATATACTGTTGCAGTAAGCTCAATTTATGCACTTTATGAATCGCTAAGACTTCTTGAGGAAGAAGGTCTAGAAAACAGATGGAATAGACACAAAGTTAATGCTGAAAAACTACGAAAAGGTTTGACTGAAATTGAACTTAATTTACCCATATCTCCAAACGATAGGTTAGATCAATTAACCGTAGTTACTAAACCTGACCATATTGATGATGTTGAGTTTAGAAACAAACTAATTTATGACTACAATATTGAAATAGGTAGAGGTCTTGGGGACTTTGCTGGAAAAGTATTCAGAATTGGTCTAATGGGTGAGTCCTGTAAATCAGAGTACGTTGATCAAATTTTGGAAGTTTTTCAAAAAGAAATCTAAATAATTTATTAATTAAAGTTATCTAAATCTTAGATTATCTTTGCTAAGCTCACTTATATTAGTACAACCCATAAGTTTCATATCTCTCTCTAAAGCAGTTTTATATAATCCTAAAGCTTTCTCAACACCAGCTTGACCAGCTGCTGCAAGTGCATAAAGATATAATCTACCACCAGCAACTGCTTTTGCACCCATAGATAATGCCTTTAGCATATGAGTTGATCTTTGAATTCCACCTTCACAAATTACATCAATTTTATCTCCAACTGCATCCATTATTTCAGCAAGTTGATCGAAGTTAGATCTCTGACCATCAAGTTGTCTTCCTCCATGATTAGAAATAATTATTCCTGTACATCCAATATCGATGGCTCTTTTTGCATCTTCCACTGACATAACACCCTTAAGAGCAAAATGCCCACCCCAATCTGAAGCAAGTTTTTCTGCATCATTCCAATCCATAGACTGATCTAGCATTGTAGAAAAATATTGTCCAATAGAAGTGGATACATTAGATAATTCGCTTACACTGTCTTTTAAAAGAGGTAACTCAAATTTTTCTCTAAGTACATAATTCAACCCCCACTTAGGTTTTGACATAAAGCTGTATAAGCTTCCCCAAGTTAATTTTGGAGGAGATGTAAAACCTGTTTTTAGATCTCGTTCTCTATTTCCTGAAGTTATTGTATCTACAGTAAGAGCTATAACATCAAATGATGATTCTTTTACTCTATCTAGTACAGCATCGTTTATACCATGGTCTTTATGATAGTAAAATTGAAACATTTTTGGAGTGTTTACTTTACTTAATTCCTCGATAGGCACTGTACCAATTGTAGAAAGACCAAACATTGTTCCATATTTTTCAGCTGCTTTTGCTACAGCCCTTTCTCCTTGATGATGAAATAACCTTTGAAGAGCAGTAGGGGAACAGTAAAAAGGTAAATCTAACTTTTTACCAAAAATAGTTGTCGATAAGTCTATATCTTCAACTCCACGAAGAACATTTGGAACAAGATCTACGTCTTCATATGAGCTAGTATTTCTTCTGTATGTTGTTTCATCTTCAGCAGCTCCATCGATATAATGAAATATTGGAGATGGAAGGTTTTTTTTAGCTAACTTTCTAAAGTC
>CEQY01193438.1_pt1 | contig 28353 bp, 26 predicted proteins | sample 361391 | NCBI WGS metagenome assembly CEQY01 (sample SAMEA2621075, study PRJEB7988) | marine metagenome | isolation source: saline water (ENVO:00002010), including | reverse complement strand
GCTTTCGAGGAATCAAATCTTGAGATTATTATATATTGCCTTGCAGCTCTTGGTGTTTTTATTGATTTATTAAGATTTTTAAATCCAAAGCTTAACCAAAACTTGTTATTGATTTTTAAAAGTCTAGCTCGTAAAGAGGAGGTCTCAAAATTTTCAGGCATGACGACCTATTTTGTATCAGCCGCTGTCTGTTTAAGCATTCTATCCGCAAAAACAGTGGCTCCCTTCTTTCTCGTGGTTGCGATTGCAGACCCTATGGCAAGTGTCATGGGAATAAAATGGGGAGGATTAAAAACTTATCGAGATAAAACATTGATAGGACTTTTCACCTATTTCATTATTGCGGGTTTAATTTTAAACTTTTTGGGCTTTCCCTTGCAAAAAACACTTATACTCGCCTCTATCCTTAGCTTAACAGAGAGTTTTGTACCCCTTGATGATAATCTTAGCGTTCCCATCATGGGTGTATTCATTCAAATAATGCTTTGAATGTCGTAATTCATTGTCTTGTCTTGTTTTTTCCGACTATAATAAATAAATGGCAAGTCTAGAGCGGCGTTTAGGTTTATTTTCAGTGATCACGATAAGTATCAGTTCCATGATTGGTTCTGGGATTTTTGTTCTTCCGGGCCTGGGCTTTGCAACTACTGGACCTTCGCTTTACCTCGCTTTTTTACTCTCCGCAATTTGTGTCCTTCCGGCAGCTTTATCAAAAGCTGAACTCGCAACAGCGATGCCTACCAGTGGAGGAACTTACGTCTATATTGATAGAACTTTTGGGCCATTAGCGGGAACAGTTTCGGGGCTTGGTCTTTTTTTATCGATTCTATTTAAAGCAGCATTCTCACTTATTGGAATTGCCGCCTATCTTACCGTAGTCTCTTCTTTTCCAGAAGACCTTACTTTTTTAACGTTTTTATTTGTCATCGTCCTATTGAATATTTTAGGTGTGGGTAAAGTCTCCTCTTTTGTAACTGCCATTCTATTTATCTCATTAGTGAGCCTTACTATACTTTCTTTATTTTCCTTCCCTCTTTGGGACTTAAATAATATGCAGCCCTTAATGCCTAAAGGCTCAAGCGGTCTTTTCAGTGCAGCTGCGCTAGTTTTCGTTTCCTTTGCAGGTGTAACTAAAATTGCGGCTATTGCAGAAGAAGTTAAAGAGCCAGAGAAGAATCTTCCCCGAGGCATACTCATCTCACTTCTTCTTGTGACCATTATTTATTGTGCCATCAGTTTTGTTTTAGGCAGTGTTTATTCAATCTCTGAAATTTCAGGAGAGATGAAACCCATTTATCGACTGGCAGTTGATGTAGGAAATCCTAGTTTAGGAATTATATTTGCTATTGTGGCTGCCCTAACCATGATTAATACTTCAAATGCAGGAATACTGGCCGGATCACGTTTTCCCTTCGCCATGTCTAGAGATAATCTCTTGCCAGGCTTTTTAGGTAAACTTCATAGAACTTTCTTAACTCCTATCTTATCCATCCTTTTATCTGGTAGTATTGTTGCTATTGTCCTGCTTTTTTTTAATGTAGAAAAAATCGCAAAATTTGCCTCAGCTTTTATGATCCTTGGCTATATTGCCGAGAATTTTTGTGTCATTGTCCTACGAGAAGCTCGAGTGCAATGGTACAAACCTCAATATAAATCACCTCTCTATCCTTTCATGCAAAGTTTTGGAATTCTCTCTGGAGTCGCACTTTTGTTTGCCATGGGGAAAATAGCTATTTTTGCCATCGGAGCCATTGCGGTTCCTGGGGTGCTTATTTACTTTATGTACGGATTTAAGAGGACTCATCGAAAGGGAGTCATTGGAATTCGTGGTAAGAGAACCGATCTCATAGAAAAATACCCCTACGATGTGGGAGGATTTTGTAGTTTTGAAGTTCAAGGCGAAGCAGACGTTGTCGTCAGTCTTTTTGGAAGGGAGCGCTCACCTGAGATGCTCATAGAAATGGGGATTGCATTAGGGCATCATAAAGCGATAGAAGTCACTCGCCTCCTAGAAATCCCTGAGCAGACAGATCTTCACGATATGATGGATGAGCCACCAGAGCTTAGATCACTAAGAAGAAGAATTATTGCCATGGCAAACGAGAAAAATGAATCGATAACCTTCGATCCTGTTTTATCTCACGATGTTTCAAGAACTGTTTTTGAGATCTCTCAGAGGACACATTGTAGATGGCTTTTGATTGAATGGGGAGGCCGTCGGTCTGGAGGGATAACTTTCCACAACCCTATTGGCTGGCTTAAATCGCATATTCATTGCAATCTTGCTACTTATAGAGATGCAGGTGTCCGCTATATTAGAAAGATTATGGTTTATATTCATAATGATAGAAATGATTCGCTCGTTCTTGAAACCGCCAATCATTTAGCCACTGTGCTCAGGGCCAACGTCACCCTGGTGCGATTCGCCCACACCAAAGCCTCAGATGAGCAAAAATATTACGAAACTCACTACCTTAAGGACCTAGGGAGTAAACTTACGACCCCTCCATCCACAGCAGTCGTACTAGGTGATGAAAAATTAAGAACGCTGGTAGATGAAACTCCAAAATACGACCTATTGGTCATGGGATCCACTGATCATAATCTTGTTAACTCAATCAGCGGTACTTTTGATGATAAGTTAATAGCTAAAGCTGCCTGTTCAGTATTGGCCGTCCACGCTTCAAATAATTCTGAACTAACTCCTCAAGAACAGGAGTAAACTTCAAATAATTAACAAGTCTTATTGCGCGATGCGCATATTATGTGCTATCCTCTTCAAGTCGCATCAATTCTGATCGTCTCTGTTGATTGTCTCAATCACATAGTTCCATTTTTTTGTCTTTGTTCCAAAAGACGGGAGGTCCCATGAAAAGTTCTCTAAAACTTTTAAGTCTATCAGTTCTATTAATCTCATCAACCAGTTGTGAAAAGCCTATCACTGACGACCCCATTAGTGCCCTTAATGGGTTGGTGCAAGAGTATGGGTTTATCGGCTATGAAAATCCACTTGAAAGATCAGGCACAGGTGTCATGTTGGCGGGAAGACCAAACGCTCTAGCCTACGTCGCTCCGGCAAACGATTGTTTTCCAGAGGATGCACTGGTAAGAGAGTATGATACTCAGCACTTCAATCGAACATATAATTACGCATTTCAAGGAAACTTAGGCTTTACTGTTTTTGGGAGTTCACTTTTCTCAGCAGGGCTGGGCCTTGATAGAAGTCACACTGTTAATGTGGAGCTTAATGGAATTACAATTGAATACTTAAGTAATATTCAAGTCACTGATTGGTATAAAAACGGTATGAGTGAAACCTGCCGAGAGTATTTAGAAGATGTTGGTTTTGTTGTTCAGGCCCTCATTACTGATAGTATGAAGATCTCGATCACAAAAATTGGGGGAACGAATGTTGGTCTCACAGAAGAAAATATTGTCGATTTTATTGATTTTAATGCAGGAGTGGATTATCAAATTATAGATGCTTATACAGTTGAAATCTCTACTCCTAAATATATTGGTTATCAACTTGGAAGAATCAGAATGGAGGACGAAGGTCGAGTTCTCTACCGGGCAATGGTTGCACTTGATGATCAATTCGTATTTGAGCCTATCAGCCTTTTTGACGATGCGTTAGCGGAAGCAGAAAGATCTGATTATGTCTCAGATATGGATATAGATAATATTTACCTTCAATAGTGACATAATCTTTTATTGCTGTATTCTCCGTGGTGTTACCTATGTAAACCACGGAGATTTTTATGATTAAGCTTTTTGCTGTTTTTCTTTGTTTATCCAGTACTTCCCTTTTTGCTCAAGAAGTTGTTCGTATGCTAGACGGACACGGTTTTAAATGTAGTGAGCAATATGATGTCTTTCGTTCTCAAAGACAGAATGTACACCTTCTTGAAAATGTCACTGTAAAAAAGTCTAACGAAAATATTAAAATCAGCGCTGATATCGTTTTTGTAGAATGCCAAAAGAGCGCAGGTGAGTTCAAATTTGTCAGACTTAAGAAAAAGCCTACGAGAATGACTTATAAGACCCCAACTGATAACACCGTCACAAGAGTGGATAAAGTTAGAGAGGTTATAGCTTATAACCAAAACTATTCAGTCGTCGCCAAAGACGATTTTTCAAACCAAGAATCAGGGAAAGTAAAAATCAATCTAACTATCCCACAAAACGAGATCGAAGCTAACACCTTCTCAAGAGCACAACATCGTGGAACTCATTACACCACTGTCATGCATCGATCAAAAACAGAGGTGACTCTCAATGGTAGAGACCTTGGCTCAAGCCTGATCGGACATGGAAGCTTCAGAATTTTCTTTGATCTGTAGATTTTTTCTAAGCTTCATCCAGATTTTATTATATTTCCAAGCCGGCGGATCAGTCGGCTTTGTTTTATGATCGGGAAGTAAAATTAAATCCTTCGTGCTCATTAATATCTCTTTCACTTCAGGGTTTTGCTCTAGTTTGGCCTGCATCGCTCTAAGAATAAGCTTGTAATGCTCTCCTTTTTTATCTGTCCAATATTTTAGTCTTCTCCCTTTAAAGGTGACCCAATCTATTTTATTCTTTCTCATAATTGTAGTAGCATAATCACCTGCCGCTTTTGCCTCGAATCCAGACATTTGCCCAACCTCACTGCGAGAGTACTTCCAATTCGTAAAATTTGTGCGAATATCTTTATCGTTTTCAGGAAATTTTAATGACTGCCAAAACCCCTCAACACCTGGATACCTTTTCCCATCCAAAACAAAAGGTGTTTTGGCAAAATTAGAAAGGATTCCTAGTTCATTGCGTTTGCTCAGGATTACAGAAACATCCTTGGTTCCACCTTGGGGGCCTATCTCCCAGCTCGCTAGTTCGGATTGAGCTACAGGCCTCCACCATTTGTCTGGATATTTTGCGTAAAGACTTGTACTAATCAAAAATAAAAATAGATATTTGGCCCACATATGTTTTACCTTTAAAAAATCAATAACTCGTCAGCTAAGCTGCATGAACCTCCAAGTGAATCAGGAAGTGACAGTTTATAGGCCTGCAATTGAAGCCCTATATCTGACTTATTATTTGATCCATATTTGGGATCACCGATTATAGGATGATTGAACATATTAAAATGTCTTCTAATTTGATGGAATCTGCCCGTGACAATTTCAACTTCAAGTCGGGAGTTGCCCTCATACTCGCTAAGCTTCTGAAACTTTGTTAAACATTTTTTACCTTCAAGTTCATAATCAATTTCACCTTCATTCGGAGTTATTCCTTTTACTTCAGCTAAATAATATTTTTGAATTTTCTTATCGTTCTGTGCCTTAGATAGTATTTTTGCCATTTCTTTATTATAAGCCACTAAAACAAGCCCTGAGACTTCAAAGTCCAAGCGGTTGATAATATAAACCTTACTAAATTTTTGTTTAAGAAAATAAGATGTGCATCCCTTATCACTAAAAGGAGTCTCACTCACTGGCTGAGAAGCCGGTTTAAACCATATACCAAAGCCTTTCCCTGAAAAGACATGGGTTGGGGGTACACTTTGATCCACGTCTAAGTCTGGGTTAAAATAAAACTCAATAAAATCTCCAGACTTAATTTGAGTTTTAATTTTTTTCACACGTTTTTTCTTTTTTCCCTGACTGATCCAAAGACCACCAAGACTTATTCCTTTTTTTAGCTTAACCTTTGAAAGGTCAGTATTTTCTGCCAACCAATCTACGATCTCAACTGGAGATTTTTCCCGACACATTTTTCTAAATTTCAACATATGAAGCAAATAGCACGAAATTTATTTTAGTTGAACTAATTATCTCAGTGGCCGATAATAAATCCCATGTCACTATTTGTTGAACTTCAAAAAACCTTGTCATTTTACGAGCCTATGAGTCTGGAGATGATTTTTATAGATTTAGACGAGGGATTTTTACAGGCAAACTCAGATCTAACCACTGAAGACCTCCTTTCTGAATTGAAACTTATGGAAAAAAAGAAACTAGTAACCAAGACTAAAACAGGGGGTCAATTTTTTTGGCAAAAAATCTATCCTAAAAAACCTTGGTACAAACGATTAATCGTTATTCCATTTAAAAAGCAGTGAGCCTATTAGAGTAAAAACCAATCCAAAACTTATAAGATAGAATAATGAAGGAAGCATATCAGCTAGCTGTTCTCCCTCGTACATAATTTTTCGCATAGAATCCGTCATCTGCCAAAGAGGCGAATAATGAGCGATCTCTTTTACCCAAAATGGTGATCCTTCCAAACTAAACCAGATTTCAGAAATAAACATTAATGGATAGGTAATAAAGTTTAGAAGCCCGTTACAAAGCTCTTCACTCGTAAGCCTGGAAGCAAAAATAAAGCCAACTGAGCTTAAGGCCATACCACCAGCGATAAAGAAAATTAACAGTTGAAAATAGCTCCCTTCAATTTGAAAAGGATATATAAGATTGGCAAGTGAGTAAACCAGCACACCAGATAGTGTCATAACAATCAAGCGAGAAAGAAGCTGAGCAAGTAAATACTCAAATGCCGTCAAAGGAGAAGCTTTAAAACGCTTTAAAACTCCCAATTTTCTTTGTCGAACGATAACCCATCCGACACCCCAAAGCCCCATAAACATGATATTTAAGTTTACTATTCCAGGGAAAACCCAGTCTAGGTAGCTTAGAACTTTTCCGTCAATTTTTTCTTCAAAAAAAGGAGGATTATGCTTCGGTAGAAGATGTAGGTGAACGATCTCTTTTGCCATATTTGATCTAGCAGACTTAGCTGCTGACCAAAGTGCCGCTGGCTTTTGCCCCACCGTCATAGCGAGATCGATTTTCTGATATTTCAATTTCTGTAGTGCCTCTTCCTTGTTTTTGTACTGTACCCATTGAATATGCGGGATCTCAGGTGTTGGATAATTTCCCCAATACCCAATTTTATAATCTCCCCCTTTATCTACATCAAAAACATAACCAAAAGTTAAAACCATAATCAAAGGGAATATAACAACCCAACCGAGTGCTCCCAGATCTCGATAGAATTCCCTATTCCTAATTTTAATGACGGCAATAACCCGCCTCAAACTAAAATTCATGAACGTAGATCCTTGCCCGTCAAATGAATAAATAAGTCTTCCAAATTTTTTTGTCGTATATTCAGCCCAGATAGGTCTAATTCCATACTAGCTAACTGAGCGAGAGCTGAGTTCAAATCCTTTACAGTTAGCTCATAGACTTTATCATTTACATGAATATCGCTAAATTTCACCTCTAGCTTTTTAAGCTCAACGACTTCAGAGGGGATTTCAATTACCGATGTTTCAAATGTTTTCCTTAGAAGTTCTTTCGGTCTACCTTCAGCAATCAATTTTCCTTTATCCATAATTCCAATTCGGTCGCAAAGTTCAAAAGCCTCATCCATATAATGAGTTGTTAATACAACAGTTGTGCCTTCTCTCTTTATGTTCTTAACCAATTCCCATAAATTTCTGCGAGCCTGAGGATCGAGCCCAGTAGTGGGTTCATCCAACATTAAAAATTTCGGTTTATGACAAAGGGCAACGGCTAAAAGAAGTCTCTGCCTTTGCCCTCCAGAAATTTTATCGTGAAACTGGTGAAGAAAAGGCTTAAGATGACATAATTCAATCAATTGATCCCTATCTCTCGCATGCGGATAAAGCTCTCTAAAGAAATCTAGCACTTCAATGACTTTCAATTTTGCTGGCAATGAAGTCTCTTGAAATTGAATTCCAAAATGAACGAGAGTTTTCTCGCTTACAGGCTCACCTTCAAATATGATCTCGCCTGACGTATATTTAAGGATTTGCTCAATACACTCAATCGTGGTGGATTTGCCGGCTCCATTAGGACCTAGCAGACCAAAACAAGTACCTTTTTCAATTTTAAATGACACATCGTCAACTGCCTTATGCGGTCCATAGGACTTACACAGATGCTTTACTTCAAAAATAGGCTCCATGATTTATAATATCCAGATGCATCAAAAAAGTAATTAACTATCTGTTCTTGAAATGATTTTTCTCATGTTTTATTGTTGGTAAATTGATATAAATGACACAAAGGAGTTTATATGGAATTAAAAATAAATTTTCATCACCTTGAGTCTACAGATGCAATTAAAAGTAGAATCCAGGAAAAGTCTGAGCATTTAAAAAAATTTTTTGCTGGAAACTTCAAACTAGAATGGACTTGCGAAGTGCAAGGAAGTGAACAAAGATCCCATGCTCATTTAACAGGAAAGCAAATGGATCTAAACGCCTCTGCCACTGATTCAGATCTTTATAAGACCTTTGACATGGTTATCTCTAAGCTTGAAAAACAATTAGCCAGGCAAAAAGATCAAGTAAAAGACCATATTCACCAGCACTGAGCAAGCTTTACCGCTACAAAATAAAAGCAGGATAATTTAAAACTGAGTCCGAAGAGTATTCATGTTTAAAATTATCCTGCTCGCAATATTATGGTCTCATGCTTGTTTGGCCGGTATCGTTGTCAACAAAATGGAACTTCTCTCTGGTTATGAAATAGCTTTCAAAATGACCAATACTAAAGATTCAACTAAGAAATTACATCTAGACTGTCAAAGCTATTTTAATAAATTTGAGGTTTATAAAAATCAAACACTACAGGAAGATATTTATCTCTCAGCGGGTGAATGCCAACAGATATGGGAACAAACCACTGTCTGCCTAGAAAAGGTTGGAAGTAAGTGTTTCAATACAGCTGATCTGTTTAACCCTGATTGTAGCTGTTTTTGACCAATAGCATAGCATTTGATTAAATTTGTTTATGAAAAATTTAACAATAATGCTGGTCCTTCTTTTTTACAGTTATCAAAGTCATGCCTTAGAAATTTATCATCCTAAAACCCAGCGCACGCTCAGTTTTGCTGAATTCATTGAAGAGCTCCCCACTTCCGGCCATATAGCTTTTGGTGAGTTTCATAATCAACCTCATATACAAAAGGCTCAGGCGCAAATCATAAACGAAAAGATTCAAAGAGAAGGGTTATTCGCAGACTTTACTATTCATTGGGAGTTTTTAAATCATACGGAACAAGCATATACTGACAGCGTTTTTTTTGAATTTATTGCCAATCTTATAACAGCACAAGACTTTATTGAAATGACGGCAGGGCCTAAAAACTTGGAGTATACTCCCCTAGCCCAAGTGGCAAAAGATCTACAAGGTGAACTACGAGGAATTAATCTTCCAAGAAAATATAAACAACAAGTTATTGCTGGTGGAATTAGGGCCATAAATTCTGAGTTGGTTCCAGCATCTCACTTTGTCGGAGGTCCGAGGTATCTTCAGCGATTTACTGAGGTTATGGGTGGACATATTCCAAATTCCCAAATTGGTGCCTATTTTTTAGCTCAATGCCTAACAGATTCAGTAATGGCGGATCAAATCACGAAGAATAGTGCCAAAAAACTTAATTTTTTAATTGCAGGATCCTTTCATACAGATTTTCATGATGCCACAATCGTTAGACTGGAAAAGCTGACGGGTACCAAAGTCACGACTCTCAAATTTGCTAGTCAAGGCCTTAATTCAAATTCTGAGATCGAAGATTTTAAATCTTATCAACCTGAATATGGTTTCTACGCTGATTATATTGTCATCACAAAATAATGGAGTTTAGGGACAATATGGCACTAAAACTAGTGTCAAATTAGCAATAAAAACTCTGTAATATATAATATTTACTGACTCACCCTAGATTAAGTTGAATCTGATCGCTAACTTCTATAAAAGAGCTTTGCTTTTGTCTTTGACACTTACAGCACTCAAACAAACTTAAGGGACCAGCATGAAAACACCACTTTTAATCATTCCAATGGTAGTAAGCACAGTCGCTCACGCCAACCTACCTGATGAAATTAATTATGAACCTTACAAAGTTCAGTACGAAAGACTTTCAGCTGATGTTGATGTCATCACCTCAAATCTTGAAGGAGCTGAGGGAAGACTTCAAGACGCTTATAACCGTGAGGCTCAAATCACATCGAGTATTCAAAATATTCAAGATGAAAATGTTAGGCTTATCAACACAATCGATAATTTAATCGCTGAGAGACAAAATCTAACAGTTCAAGCGAATGATCTTACTCGTATCGTCAATGATCTTGAATCTCAAATTCAAAGAGCTCAAGGGCGAAGAGATCAACTTGAAAATAGAATGAGATCTGAACAAAGGAGACTTACTCCTTACGAACGTAGAGTAGAAAGAGTAACTAGAGATCTCGTTCAAGCCAACCGAGAAGTAGATGTTGCAAATAGAGAGTTTAGAAGTGCAAAGGAAAGAAGAGAAAGGGTTGCCTCTGAATTACAAAACCTTGAAAACTCCATCACCCGTCTCGAATCAACTCTCCAACAACAAGAACAACAACTCTCAAATATTGAAAACCAAATCTCTCAAGCTGAAGGACGAATTGGAAACCTCCAAAGAAATGTTCAAACGGCAGAATCAGCAAAAGAACGTGAAGTAAATAAGCTAAACTCATTAAAAGCAGAGCAAGCGACTCTACAATCAGAGCTCGACGCACTTATCGCTCAACATGGTGGTGGAAGAGTCGCCAGAAGACATCCTGATGTGAGGGCCAAAGCTGCTGAACTTGGAGCTAAAAGAGGAGAAGTTAGAACTCAAGAGCAAGCTGTCACCAACGCTAATAGGACCCTATCTCAAGCTCAAACGGCACTACAAAATGGAAGAAACACAGTAGCAAACCTTAGAAGATCACAACAGTCACTACCGGGACAGATCCAATCCACTAGAAGTAGCATTCAAAGCACAAGACAGAATATTAGATCTAAAAGACAAGAGCTTTCAAATGCAAGAGATCGAGCTGAAGAGAAAAAGGCTATCGCAGATGCTAAAAGAGCTGAAGCGAGAAGACTGGCACAAGAAAAAAGAGCCTCTGAAGAGGAACTTGCCCGTGAGTCACAAGATCTTGAAAGAATCATTGCCAATCTAGATAGAGTAAATGAGAGAGTCAGAAATATCGGTGAAGATCTAAGAAGAAACTCTGATGCATTAAATGGAACACTGGCAAGGCTAGATAGAATTGATAGAGATCTTCCAGAGCTAAGAAGAAATGTAGCAGACAATAGACGTGATCTAAACAGATTAGATACAGATCTCATCACAACTCAGAATCAAATTGTTACTTTAAATGAAGATGTCAATCAACTTCGTTCTCAGCAAACCACCGCCGTTGTTGCAAGAGACAGAAAGTATCAAGAGTATGTTTCAAGACTAGACTACTATAATGAAAAATTGAGCGAGGCTCAGACTCTTGGTGCCTCTCAAACGGATGTGGCCCTCTCTCTAGGCCAAAATGATAGTAACCAATATGTAGCAAATAGATCCGACCAGCTTGGGGCACAAATTGGGGTTTCCCTAGCACAGGCCCAAGCCTCCTATTGGTCAAGCGTAAGAGCGGAAATCAAAGGCTATAACGATGGGTACGCAACTGGATATTCTTCTCAAGCTGATCAAACCCGTGGTCAACAAGAAGGTGAAGCTGCCGGTAGAACCGCAGCTATTGACTACGCAAACACGACTTTGAAGCCTCAATTCTTTAATGAAATTTTCGCTGCAAAACTAGAATCTCAAAATCTTTCATTCACACCGCTAGCCAGCGCAACTGATATCGAAATGGAAACAATTGAGACCCAAGTTAAAGAACTTAGCGATATTCTAGCAAATGTTTCACCAGTGAGTGCCTCAGAGATTAAACAATCACTAGAGATCAACACTAACCTTGACTCACAAGTTGTTACATTTAAAAGCAACCTCGAGGAAGTTGTGGCGCAAAAACAATCGACTGGTGTAGCAAGAAACGTTTATCAAGCTCCTACTAATATTCCTTACACAAACTTTGACTGTAGCAATGTTTATAAAAATATTGCTGAATTTAAAGCCGCATGTGAGGCTGAGTTCTTTGATGTATTTGATTCAAAATACAAAGCGGAGTACTACGCCACGTTTGAAGCTCAATACAATAATATGTATGAAACTAGAGTTGAGGCGGTAAGAGAGGCAAATATCGAGGCCCTCTACAATGCTGGATACACTCAAGCTTATCCAGTTGCTGAAGCATCAGGAATAAGTGATGGGAAAGCTGAAATTTACCGTCAAGCTTATGCTCAGGCTTATGACTCTGGATATGAGGCGCAAATTCCTGCTGCAACAAACGCTGCCAGAGGAGAGGCAAATCAAGAAGTTAATAGCTATATCGCCAATAACGCGACATTAACTTTAAAGAACTCTTCAATTCAGGCCACAGACCTAATGGGTGGATCTCAAGCCAAAGTAAATCTTGAGCTAAAAAATATTTCACCTAAAGACTTATCGAGACCAGTAGTTGTAAGAATCACCAATTCAAGAAATACAAGGTTTGCTCAAAGGGAATTTTTGATCCAAAACGCTCCTGGAAATAGAACGATAAACTTTGATGATATTGCCTTTCAAATAGAGCCAACTGCAACTTCAGGACAACCGATTTCAGTTTCAGGTGAAGTGATTTTAAACGGTGGTCTCTATAATGCAAGAAGAGTAGAAAGATTCACAGTTAATGCGACAACAGCTGTCAACCCAGCCATTAGCAGCAACCTGAACTTTGATTCTACTCCTCAAGTTGTGACAACTTTTAGAAACCGTACGATCCTTCATACTTTTGGTATCAATGTACGCCCGGATGTTGAGAGTTTAAGAGATGGCTATACAATCAATATATCTGCTCTTCCGGATTCAGCTGAGTACATCGTTTTAAAAAGTACCTCAATTAGAACAGGAGCTCTTACAAGAGGCCAAACAAAAAATGTAAGCTTTAACTACACTTTATGGCTTGCTGGTCGAGGGAAGAATGTCCGATTAAAGCTTGATTACGTCTATCAAGGGAAAACGATTAAATCTGAAATCGTAACAATGGTACCACACTAGGATTCAAGAAATTATTGAATAGAAAAGGCCTGCGAAATGCAGGCCTTTTTTATGAGTTTAAAAGCTCTCTATGTTCTAATTCACCTGCTTCATAAATATCCAAGGCGGATCCTAATATTTTAGGATCTGGTTTTTCAATAACAGACTCATCTTTATCCAAGTAGTCATATTTTGCCAGTATATATCTCATCGCATTTAACCGAGCGCGCCTTTTATCATCTGATCTTATGACGATCCATGGAGATGCCTTTTTATCTGTATGATGAAACATATATTCTTTAGCATCTGTGTAATCATCCCAGCGCCCTAAACTCTCAATATCCATAGGACTCAACTTCCACTGCTTTAAAGGATCTAAGAGTCTTTGAATGAAGCGCCTTAATTGTTCCTCTTGACTGACAGAGAACCAAAATTTATCCAGATGAATATTTGAACTTAATAGCATCTTTTCAAACATAGGGCATTGCTCTACAAAAACCTGATATTGCTCTTCAGTACAAAAACCCATCACCCGCTCTACACCAGCTCGATTATACCAAGATCGATCAAAAAAACTTATCTCACCAGCCGTGGGAAGGTTTTGAACATAACGCTGAAAGTACCATTGTCCAGCTTCTCTTTCTGAAGGCTTTAAAAGTGCTACGACTCTGGCTCCTCGGGGATTTAGATGTTCTAAAAATCTTTTAATAGTCCCACCCTTTCCTGCGGCATCTCGACCTTCAAAGATAATAGAATGTTTAAGTCCTTCTCTTTTTATATGCTTTTGCCACTTAACCAATTCGATCTGCAGTTGATATTTCTCTTCTTCGTATTTTCTTTTAGGGATTTTTTCCTCATAGGGGTAATGCTCACCTATCAAGTTTTGCGGATCGGACTCTTTAATTTTTTTAATCAGCTCCGGCTTTACAGGAAGATTCTCTAACATAAAATCAGCTAGAGCATCAAAACCATCTTTAGCTTGTTTTTGAAGCTCATTTAACTCCACCATAGCTCATTTCACCTTTGGATTTAGAAAATATAAACTGTCTTTGATATAAGGCAATACTCCTCCATGTATGGGAGGGTTTTCGGTCCTCACTTCTTTAACCCTTTCGATTTCAAATAGGTCGGAGAAATATCTTTTAATTTTTTCGGAGTCTACAGAGAAGGGAGGACCAAGTTCTTCATTGTCGAAAGAAAAGCTAATCATAAAAATTGAAGTATGTGAGAGATTCTTATTAATAAGGCTCACATATTGCTCACGCATATCTTTTGGCAGAGCTACGATACTGGCGCGATCATAGACGTAATCAATATTATCCCAATCTTTGAAGGTAAAAATATCTCCTGTATATATCTTTATGTTTTCGCTTTCATAAATTTTAAAGCCATCTAGTTCAGTTATTTTTAGCTCTAGATTATGAGTTTCGAAAAACCATTGAGTCGCCTTTTCAGAAAGCTCAACGCCTACAATATTTAAACCTTGATCTTTCAACCATTTCATATCAATAGAGGCTCCACAAAGAGGAACAAGCACAGTTTTCCCGGCTTCAAAGAACTGGGTCCCAAACTCTTGTAAATACGAGTTTGGAGCCTGCTGATGAAAGCCTATATCCTCACGGTTCCATTTTTCCATCCAAAACTCTTCTTTCACTAAGCCTCTCCTTCACCACTGCTTGGCTCGTCCAAGATTGAACTCCAGGCATCTAACTCTTCATCTGCAAAATCAATAGGCTCTATACCTTGGAGACCTCCCTCCTTGGCAATAATCACTTGCCCTGCCTCCACCATGAGTTGATAGTCATCACTGGGCGTGAAAGAAAGCTCTTCCAAAATACTTTTGGGGATAAAAAACCCATAAAAATTACCCATTTGCTCCAATTTAAGCCGCAAAGAATATCTCCTGATGGGTTATTATAGCTGGGTCGATTCTAGGCTGTAAAATTTTCAAATTCTCCCCTTGGAGTGTAAAAACTTGCTACACTGCCCCGCATTACAATCTCAATTTTGGAAGGTTATTATGAAAAAATCAATCGCACTTATTGCCTTGGCAGGAAGTCTCGCCGCCACAGCAGCTCCTCTTAACCTAGATGACGTAAGAAAGTTCAGTCGTGGCTTATCAGTAGAAAGCAATATCCACCGACTTGAAGCTATGGGACTTACCGAGTTTGAAATGGCCAATCCACCATGGACTTCATCTTTTCTTCCAGCTAACCGAGGTTATGCCGCCAATAATTATCACCAAAAGAGTGGAAATCTCCTCTCATTTCTATCCGGTGAATTTAGCTATGATAGTAATCGTGATGAATATTTTGATGATTATGCAGATTTTCAATCTGGTCAGATAACACTTACACCGGAGGTTATTGCAGAGCTCTCTACAGCTGATAAATACGATCTACTCATTGGAAACTTTCGAAATGAAACATCCTTTTCTTATCGACTTTTTTCTATGGCCGATTATTTAAATAATCAATTTGGGAAACTCACACAATGGACAGGGATGTGTCACGGATGGGCACCTGCTTCAGTAGCGCAGCCTGCTCCCAGAAAAACGGTCTACCTAACTTCTGTAGATGGTCGCTATAGGATCCCTTTTTATGCAAATGATATTAAAAGTCTTTTAACTGTAGCCTACGCTAATAGTACGAGAGCTTTTGCCGTGGATAATAGAATTCAAACTTCTAGTAATCCAGATGATTGGAATAAATCTACTATCATGCCTATGATTGGTAATTCTTGTCGAAATAGTAACCCTAGGGTTGATCGCGACAATGGGGGAAGAGTTAGAATTACAGATACAGACTTTAATGATGATATATCCAATTGCGAAGACGTGAACTCCGCCTTCTATCACCTTGCCATTCTCAATTTAATGGGAAGACATAATCAGGCCATGGTCGTAGATATCGATCATAATGATAAAGTAAATAATCACCCGACTGCTGGATTTAAAATAAAATACTTCAATCCATCAAACCAGAACTTTTACAATACCTACCGTGGAGCTATGGCCGAAGTAGGAAGTTTTGACGACAGCAGAAGAGCATTCAGAAGCCCAAGGGCTCGGTATATAATCGGTGTTGAAATTGAAATGACTTTCGTTGACTACAGGTATTTTGGGAAAAAGATCGCTACAGATGTTGATATTCAAAAATACAAAAAAAGAACCTTTGACTATGACTTAGAATTAGATGCCTCAGGAAATATTGTTGGTGGTGAGTGGGTCAATGATATAAGAGAGTCTCGTGTTGGACCAAGACGAACCAGAACGAGAACAGTTGAAACTGTAGGACATAAGCCAGATTTCCTTTGGTATGCACCAAAAGGAATGCGTGCTCAAGCTTATCTAGAGTCAGAAGCAACAGGAAACTGGTCTTCTCCCACACAGCCAATTCCAGCTGCCTGGGCGCAAGCTGCAATCAATGCTAGTTATCAAACAAATTTGGATTATGCCAGTGATCCAGATTCAAATGGTTTCTTTCCTTTTAGACCACAGCCTGAGGTCATCTTTAAGATAGCGGAAAAGTTACTCGATTTTTCAAGGCAATAAATTAAATCAATCAGGGTCTCATTTTGGAGACCCTGCCCCAAATACTCGCCAAAAATCCCTAGATTAAATATATTCTTTTGAAATAACTAAAATTTATTTTTCACAAAATCGATTACTTAAGGCTTCTTACAAATTTTACTAAAGTCAGCCTTAAGCTCTATTAAGATAATCAAAACTAAATTAAGGGAGCCCAAATGAGTATTGCATCACTTTCTAGAGTCTACACCTTGGTAAAGAATATCGAAGGCTCATCGGTCACCAAGCTTATTGAAGACCAAAACAGAGTGATGACTATTGAGTTAACCATGAGAATAGCTAATGCCTGCCAGCAAGAAAACGAATTTATCGAAGCCCTGTTAGACCACAAGTATCCACCTATTAGACTGACTCAAATTGAAGCAGAATTTCTAAAAACAGGTAGCCTACCAGAAATACTTGTTGCAGAACCGGAGCTATTTCAATCGGCATAAATCATTTTAAAGTAGGCAAGCTTTAAGACTTAATTCTGTTTCTTTACCCTGTTTTAACAGCCTAGCTTTAGCACATCCAATATATTGCAACTTAGACTTATCAACGAACTGGTCTTTTTGACCTGAATTCAACTCAATTTCAATCTCTCCTGCAACAGGATGACAGCACTCAGTTTTGAAAGTGAGATTTTTAGGAGTTAGTTTTAAGGTAAATTTCTCTAAATTATTATAAACTTTCCAAGAGCCACTTTGTATTTTTCGAGCTCCTCGCTCTAGACCCTGGGTAATCACGATGGGATCACTGGTTTTTAACAAAAGGCTTAATACCAACTTACCTTCTTTCGATCTAGCTATAATTTCTTTACCAAGGTTTTCGTACCACCAACTCGCTTGCATTCTTTGGATGCGCTCTCCACCCATTAACAATTCACCACTATAAGTCGTTTTGGCCATGCTATTTGATTCAATAGTTTTTCCGTTTTTTAATTTCTGCTTTACATCAAGACTTCGTCTTACCGTTTGGTTTGTCCCATCAAACTGACATCCTTCTTGGTTATAATCTAACTCAACCATTCCCGTAAGACTTACATTATTGATTTCACAGTTTTTGTACTTAATCGATTTTTGGAACCCAACACAATTTTGATCTGTCACCCTGCCAGAACATTTGCCAAATAAATTTGCGTCCTCACTTACAGCTTCATCCAAAGCTCCAAATATAGATTTGAGAGATAAAGTAAGGGTTGAGTTGAAATTATGTGTTTTTAATTGGCTAAATTTTTCTTCACAGCTCACCAAAGTTACCAAGCAAGACATTGTGGCCAGAAATATTAATAAGTATATTTGCATAAAATCCCCTCAATTTGGCCGAAAACATAACATAAAAGAGGGTATTTCGCCTACAATAGTGTCATGGCTTTTTTACTCCTTATACATTTTGCCTTTGTCTCTGCTTTAAGCTTAATTATGTTCCAATTCCCTTTGGACTTTGGGCCTTTCAAAGGTCCCTGGATGCAAAGTTTGAGATTTATTCAGCCGCTAACATTTTTTGTATTTTTAAATATTCCTATCGTATTGATCTATTTTCAACATCCCTTGGACAGAGAGTATTATTTAATTGCTTATGGGCTAGCTTTTATTTACTTCTTAGGAGGTAGCCTAAAAGATCGTAAGATTGGTTTTAACTTTATGACAGCTCTAATGATCCTAAGCCTAATCGTTATAAGTTCAATAATAGAAAACTATAGTATAGAGTTTAGGTAGGTCTCATTGATACCTTGGTCACCAAAATGCTCAAGGAGCTTAAAACTTCTGATTTCTTTATTCTTAATTTCAATGAGACCGCAAGGAATATCTTTAAGAGTTAATAAGGATAGCTCTGAGGCATCTGGTTGTGATGCAGTCTTCCCAAAGGCATCCCCTATAAGACTGGCAGTAAAATTATCTTTTATATGATAGAGTTGATCGTAGAGCTTCTCGATTTCTTGTTTGTTTGTTTCATCATAGGAATGGATTTTTACACCCAAATTCTTCAAAGTCGTTCCATAGGGACAATGTAGACAATTGCTGTGGCAACAACTATTTTTAGCGCGATGATATTGGCTCGTAAAGACGGTATTCCCATCCTCATTTATATAATATTTCATTCTTTAAGCAGCTTCTTCTTCAAGTTTATCAGCAAATCCATCTATATAAAAAGCTATTGTATCAAATTCTTCGTCGGAGATCCCGTCAAATTGTAAGCCCAGAGTTTTATCCGTAGGATCTACATTCCTGATAGTTCCCACAATTTCAAATTCAAAAAGAAGCGATTCACTTACAAAAGCAATTGTGACTTCATCACCTTTTTTAAAAGAATATGTGTTCATATCAGCTACCTGAATAAGACTCCCACCTGTTGAAATATTAATACAAACACCTGTGAATTTAGCATTTGGTGTCTCAATTTCTACTTTATCTCCACAAGGAACTCTAAGGCTCTGACGCTCAATATAATATTGCGTTTCTCCGTTTTCTTCACGCTCTCTCAACTCGAGAAAAAGCTCATGAACTTCTTTCGCTTTTTTCCACCACTTCCCTTCACGCCTGACAAAACTTTCTTCATCTAATTCACCTTGATTGATCATCTCTCGCATCTGCTTTAAGGTGAATTTCATATTTTTATAAATATCAGCTCTAATTTCCCAGTGCTTAGCATTGGATATCTCAAAAAGTTTCCCTAGCTCTTTAAAGGCGACGAATTCATCTTGAACTTTCACTTTTTCATCAGCTATTTCATTGAGACTTTCTTGTTGGTTCATAAGAAGTTCAAGCCTATTTGCCTTGCTCCTCTCAACTTCTAGATCACCTTTAACTTGTTCTAGATTATTATTCAATTGAATCACATTGGTGCTAAGGTCCTGCTCTTTTTGTTTTTGTTTATGTATGACATTTTGATAAGACTCAAATGTTTTTTGCGCTTTTGTGAAATCTTCTTTGTATTTAGTTGCAATGAGTTTCTGTTTGCTTTGAAGTTCTTTGATTTTTTTATCTTTTTCTTGAATGATTGATTCTAAGTGGGATGTATCAATATCCGCTGATTTTCCCTTATTTTTATGCTTTTCAATTTCCAATTGCATTTCAAGTTCTTTCACTTCAGCTTGAAATTTGGATTGCATTGACTCCATTTGAGAAGTCATACTTTTTCGCTCTTTTTCCCACTCGTTTTTTAGAGCTTTGAAGTCCTTTCTATACTTCTCTTTCCAAGTCTCAATGATAGACTTTGATTTTTTCTTAGAGTTTTCCAACTCTTCTTGAATTATTTCCAAATTCTTATTTTTCGTTTGATATTGTTCGCTTAGATTATTATTCTTCTCCATCAACTCCGATTGCGCTGAAAATAGCTCGGTTAACTGATTGTGTTGTTCTTCTTGTTTTGCTTGATAATCTGCTCGAAGTTTTCTGATCTCTTTTCTCTGATCCTCTACTAATTTGATATGATCTTTCAGATCATTTCTAAGACTTTCACATTCATGGGTTAATTTTTGAACCTCGAGCTTATTTTGAAATTTTAATATTTCAAATTCAGCTTTATTCTCGGAGTTTTTAACTTGGAACGCGATATTCTCATCAACTAGTTTTAGATTGTTTTCAAGCAGCTTGTCGATTTGTGTTTGGAACACAGAGATATAGTCCTCGAGATAATGAGTTTCCATCTCTTTAAGATTCGTTTCTGGGTCAATATTCTTTGATTGTTGGGCAGCAGGAATTCGTTTTGGTTTCTTGAAATCTTCTGTCGAATTCTTAAAACTCATACCTAATTTTTTGAAGAGGGTAATTTCGTTAAGAGTGACCCACTTCATCTCGTTAGGATCAAAGACATAAGAGTTGCCCCACAGCTTTCTTTTGTCGATAGCTGTATAAAGATCCGAGATGGAGAGCTCCTCCATTTTCCCATTACTTTCAATATAGTAGAAAGATTTAATTACCTACCCCCCTTCTCCAATTACATATCGGTCAGTTAAGGAGGGAATTAAAATAAATTTTTTGTAAGCTCTAAGGCCTTAAAAGCATTCACAATACCGCCTGTTTTGCTCAGGTGTTTAAAGCCTATAGGAAGTCTAAACCCTGGCTCTAAATGCTTTAAACTTGGTTTTTGAACAATAAAATCATCTGGCCTAAAAGCACTGGACATTAATATTGCTTTTACTTCGCTAGCCTTAAGATTTGGGTATTCACTCATTAATATGGCGGCGACACCTGTTACTACTGGCGCAGCCATAGAGGTCCCGGAAAAAGTCGCGTATCCACCTTGGGGTGTCGTAGAATATATTTTATCTCCAGGAGCAAAAAAATGAGCCGCCTCTTTTCCATAGTTTGAAAAATAAGGCACAAATTTATAGCCAATCTCACCGGTGTTAGCGGCAACTTCAAGCCAAGCAGAATTGAAATCAGTTTTTCTTACAAAGTCGGACCTATAGCTATTGGGAAAGTTATCTTTACCTCCATCAATATTAAGACCCTCATTTCCTGCTGCGTGAACAAATAAAACTCCCTTCTCATAAGCATATTGAAGTGCCTGATCAACTTCAGCCTTATAAGGTGAAAATCTTTTGCCAAAACTTAGATTGATTATTTGAGCTCCATTATCCGCCGCATATCTGATGGCATTTGCAATATCTTTATCCCTTTCATCTCCTTTAGGGATAACTCGTAAAACCATGATTTTTACCTTGGAGGCAATACCATCAACCCCTATTCCATTACCACGAGTTGCACCTATTATTCCCGCTACATGCGTTCCATGTTCACTATTTTCTCCAACAACATCATTATTTCCATAGCTTTGATCTGTGAAGTCATCCGTTTGATCTCCGATGATTTCAGAGCGAACGTTGAGATCTAAGTTATAACCATATCTAAGGTGATAATTTGCATTCTCTATGGCCCTTCGAATTCCTGAAAATCCAAGCCAATACTTATCCCACAGCTCCAGGAGAGCGTCTTTTAATGTTTCTAGTTCTTTTGAATCAAAAGCCTCTAATTGCTCTCTTGTCGTGATCTCACTTATTCCTGTTTTATCCTTAAGGACTTTCATATAATTACCGAGTGCTTTGGCATCTAATGTAGCCTCTCTCAATGCCATTCTATTTTCGACTATCCCGTGTTCGACGATATTTTTTACTGTCTCAAATAGCTTTTGTTCACCGCTGTTTAAATGTTCGCCCCTTTGAAGTCTTCGAATAAAGTTACGATAAATTCTCGTCTCCTCAAGATTTTCTTCCACAATATTTTTTCCGTCATCTGAACCTAGAAAATTCCACCCATGTCTGTCATCTATATAGCCATTTCCATCATCATCAATTCCGTTAGCGGGGATTTCTCCTTCATTAATCCAAATTTGAGAGCTTAAATCTGGATGGTGGATATCAATACCAGAGTCCAGCACGGCTACGATAACTTCATTTGGTTGAAGTAGGGCTAACTTCTCACTAGCCTTATAAGTTGAAACACCAACGATTCCATCGATACTATGGTCTAAATGTTGCCAATGCTTAGATATTGTTAATACGGACTGAGGTGGCTCTATAATCGCCTGCTTAGGATGAGATTTTTGTCCCCGCTTCACCACTTTACTAGACTGATCACTACAGCTAACAATAAGTAATAGCGTGCATAATAATATGTACTGGTTCAAAACCATGCTTAATCTCCCAACCGAGAGTTTAGAAAATTTAATCTTTTTTGATCAGAGTCCTCTATAAAAATTATAGACTTAAGCGACCAATATCCGATGAAAAGCCTGATAAACTATTGAAATAGCATAAATAAGAAGATTCAAAAAAAGATTATTTTTTAAGCCAATCCTGCGCCTTTTGCATAAGATCTTGCATCTCTTCTGGGCTCATTTTAGACATCATTTCTTGCGCCTTAGAAAACATATCGCTACCTGCTTGAGAGAGTGAGAAAACAATCGTGTCAGGACCAATTTCTCCCGTGATTTGATGTTTTTCTTTTAATTGATCCAAAACAGCATTAAAGCTTAATCCCTTACCATCAGCGATTTCAAACATCTTCTCTGTAGGAAGAGAAACCCTTTTATGTGGGAAACCATTATTTGCCAAATTTTTGATTATTTGTTGAATGAATTCTTCCATATTATGATCTTAAAATGGAAAAACCTTTTAGCCAAGCTTGTGAAAACAATAAAAACCCAATTCTTGAAGTCCTTAAGAAACTTCAAGTCACAGGGGATGTTTTAGAAATCGGACATGGGACGGGACAACATGCCTCTTATTTTTCAAAACATCTACCCGTAAAATGGTTCCCAGCAGATCGTAAAGAAAATAATTGGATGATGGAATCCAATGGAAATAATCTTCACTCTCCTATTGCTTTTGAGGTGGGACATCTAGCCTTAAAAAAACAGGTTGATCAAAGCTTTGATACAGTATTTACAGCTAACACACTTCATATTATGAGTGAAAAATTAGCCTTAAAGTTTTGTCGAGAAGTTTCAGACATCATCAAAGGCCAAGGCCTTCTTGTTATTTATGGACCATTTAAATTTGAGGGTAAATTTACCAGTGAGTCTAATCAAGAGTTTGACAATCATCTAAAGTCAAAAGATCCCTTAATGGGTATCCGAGACTTTGAAAAAATAAAATCAGGATTAAATGATTTTATTCATCTTGAAACGATTGCGATGCCGGCCAATAATTTTATTCTGTGCTTTAAAAAGAAATGAAGGTTTATCATCAAATCCCTGAAATCAAATTAGAGTCACAACATCCCTACATCTCCTACAATATGTTTAAACTATGGGAAAAAACAAATGTGACATCAATTGAAAGTGGATGGGAGCCTCTGTATTTTGTTGAAAATGATAGTTTTAGCTATGCCTATAAGAAATCTCACTCCTACGGTGAGTTTATTTTCGATTGGGCATGGGCTGACCTTTATCACAGATACCAAATCCCTTATTATCCTAAACTTTTACATGCGCTGCCAGTTACTCCAATCAGCGCACCTAAAATTATAAACCCATCAGATGCTTTCATTAAAAGTTTGATAAAATATTATTTGGACAATGATTTTTCCGGCCATCATATTCTATTTACTCACGAAGATTCACGTTTCATTCAACAAGGATATTTTTATCAAAAGACTTTACAGTTTCATTTTATAAATCGATTTGAGACCTATGAGGACTATCTATCTGCTCTAAAAGCCAGAAAGAGAAAAAATATTCTTAAAGAAAGAAAAATAGTTGAATATTATCCCATCAAAATTATCAAAAAAGAGAGTTCTCAAATAAGCTTAAGTGAAAGAAAAGAAATCTATCTTCTTTATCTCTCAACTATAATGAAAAAATATTCCCAAGCTTATCTCACTGAGAATTTTTTCTTAAGTCTTGAGTCTGGATTTTATTATCTTGCTTATCAAAACCAAGAACTCATTGCTATGTCTCTTTTCTTTGAAGGAGAGAAAAAGCTTTATGGACGCTATTGGGGCATTCGACCAGAGTTTGAAAATCAGTACTCTTATTTGCATTTTGAAATGTGTTATTACCTAGCCATTGAGTATGTCATTGAGAATAGGTATTTAGTTTTTGAAGCTGGTGCCCAAGGAGAACAAAAATTACTCCGAGGCTTCACTCCCGTAGAAATAGGATCACTACACCATATTAAGCAACCACAGTTTAGAGTTGCTATCGAGAATCATGTTAAAAATCAAAACCTTCTTATTGAAAAAGAAATTGAAACTTTAAAATCATATCTCCCTTATAAAAAGTAAAAAGGGAGCGCTTAGCGCTCCCAAAACCTTTGGAGAATTATATATGTCTATTATTGAAGAGCATTTGCAGCATCAGCATAGCCTGAAGCCGTGTACCGATCTAGCTCTGTACTTTGAGTTGATGTGCTCATTAATCTTTGCTTAACCTCAGTAACCGAAAGATTTGGTTCCATGGAAAGTAACAATCCAACAATTCCTGAAACATGAGGACAGGCCATTGAGGTTCCACTCATTTTCTTATATCTATCACCCTGAACTGTAGAGTAAATATTGACTCCTGGAGCAAAGACATGAACCGTCTTCTCACCCCAGTTTGAAAAAGAAGCTTTCTTTCCTTTCCCATCCATCGCACCTACTGATATCACATTATCAGCTTTATAATTCGCAGGGTAAACTGGTTTTGCATCATTATCATTTGACTCATTTCCAGCTGCTGCAACAAACACAATCCCTGCTTGTTCAGCTCTTTGAACAGCTTCGAAAAGAGCTTCTGATCGGCCACCGCCACCCCATGAGTTACTCATGATATTCACACCTCTAGAAGTAGCATAGTCTATTGCTTTTAGAGCTCCTTCTAACGTTCCACCACCACTAGCAGAAAGGAATTGAACGGGAAGGATTTGAACATTTGCCATAACACCGGCAATACCAATTTGATTATGTTCTGCACCGATAACACCAGCACAATGGGTCCCATGACCATGCCCATCCATTGGGTCGGCATCATCATTTGCGAAGTCATACCCATAAACATCGTCAATATATCCATTACCATCATCATCAACTCCCTCAGCTCCGTTAAGCTCAGCTTCGTTGATCATGATATTATTCTTGAGGTCTTCATGGTTATAATCAACTCCTGTGTCTATAACAGCGATTTTGATTTCTTTTCCACCTTTAGTTATTTTCCATGCTTCGAGTGCCGAAATATCAACACCAGCGGTTCCTGGACTCCACCAGCCACCTGAGTTTCTTCCCGTGTTCTCTAGACCCCATTGCTTTTCAAAGTCAGAGTCACTTGGAGTATTAATCGCTCTGTAGGTGTAATTTGGTTCGATATACTCAAACTCTGGACTATTTTTCAGACCATCAAAGGATTTTTGATCGAGTGAAATTTTTACGAATTTGGCATAACTTAGATTTAAGTCTTTCGCACCAAGTGCCTTTAATGCCGATTTACCATGAAATTGTGGGTTAATTTTTGCAATATATTCGGCTCCGAATGCACTCGTGGTCACGAGCAAGCCTGCTACCATCCAACTCTTCATCTATCCTCCTGATTTTGAATTTGTTGTCTTTCTTTAATTGGAACAGATTTCGAAATATTCGCAAGAAATGTAAGTTAATTTAATATACTTTCCGACCCTGCTTCATTAGACTCATACTGTGAAAAATTCAAAGATTCTCAGTATTTTCGGGCTTTTTTGCCTTTTTATTACATTTTCTATTCGCTCGATGGCGCAAGTCTCAATCCAACAAAGTCGGTCGGACATAAACTGGAAGAGTATTGAGTCAGATGCCTTCAAAGTGGTTTACCCAGACTATCTCGAAGAGAAAGCTCATTATACCATGGCAATGTTAAATTATTACGCCCCCCTCGTTGGAAAAACCTACCAACACCAAGCAAAGAAAATCACTATTGTTATTAGGCCCAATAATAATGTTCCTAATGGTTTTGTCACTCTAGCTCCTAGGCGCTCGGAATGGTTTTACACCAACTCAATAACACCGACTGTAGGTGCCTCAGAATGGTTACAAGCTCTCGCCGTCCATGAATATCGACATGTCGTTCAATTCGATTCTATGACTAAAAGCTGGATGCTAGCGCCTTACTATCTTTTTGGAGAATCTTTTTTATCTTTTTTTATCAATATAGTCATGCCTGTTTGGTATTTTGAAGGTGATGCTACCTGGGCAGAGACAGTCTACACAGATGCAGGAAGGGGAAGATCTCCTAGGTTTAGTAAAAGATTTAAAGCTCAAATATTAAATGATCAAGCACCGCAATACGACACCATACTAGGTAGCGATTTTAGAACATCCCAACCCAGCTGGTATGTTTATGGGTATTACCTTGTTGCCCGAGCAGTAAAAATTTATGGTGAAGATGTTTGGGATAAGATTCTCAAAGATGCCATAGCGAGTCCATGGAATGTGTACACGTTCTACTCCGCCTTTGAAAAAGTAACTGGAAAAAACTTTGATGAGTTTTATGAGGAGTCGATAGAAGATTTAAAAAATCAATGGGAACAAATCAACCCGCAATATCAAGCAAAACCTCCAAGCGAATATACGAGAAAAATTTATCCTTTGCCTGGGAAATTATATCTCCAGAGAAGCCTTGATAGTTTATGGGAACTCAAACAAGGAAAAAAAACCTTAGCCGAATTAAATGTGGTACCTTCACTCTCAAGAGTTGATGCAAAAAAGAACAAATTTCTTTACACCTCACCTCTCCCAGACAAAAGATATGGCTTCCAAGGGCTGAGTGAGCTTTTTGAGTTCGATCTTACGAGAAAGGTTTCAAAGCGTTTAAGTTATCATAAACGTTATTATCACCCTCAATACTCTCCCAATGGGAAGTATATTGTCGTCACCTCTATTGATAAAAATGATCGTTTCGATATAAGACTTTTAAAAGGAAGAAAGATTCTTAAACGAATCAAGCCTAAAGAAGATTATTCAGTCTATTCCGAAGCCGTATGGTCTTCCGACGATGAATTGATACTTATTAAAATTGACCTTGAGGGGAAGAAAAGCTTAGTTCACTATTTCATTAAATCAGGTGATGAGATTGAACTGACTCCCCCCACTCGATCTAATTTATATTCTCTTCATTACCATAATGAAGAGGTGTATTTTGAGGCGGATTATAAAGGAGCCGTCAATATATTCTCACTTGAATTGGGAAGCTCAAGATTATCCCAGTGTAGTGACGAACCTATCGGGGCTTTTCAACCGAGGATTATTGGAGAAAAACTTTATTACTCTTTTGAGGATACCAATGGAGAAAAGCTAAAAAGCCGAGGTATTAGATGCAAAGAAATTCCCTTTGAAAGTATATTTGAAAATTACAATTACCTAGGACAAGGTCCTTCCGACTCATTCACAAAATCAGCTCCAGCTCCCATAAATAATTATAAAGATTTTTATGAAGCAAAATTTACACCTTCAGATTATTCCACTACGGAGGGCCTATTTAGTCCTCATTCCTGGTCATTTTTTGGAGGACGTGGTTTTCAACTACAAGCAAATACCAATAATATCTTGGGGACCATGGCGTTTGATGCAGCTATTGGACAAACCAGTGAGGAGGGAAAACCATTCTCAACTCTGCTCTTTTCCTATGCCAAATACTATCCCATCTTTAGCCTGGGGCTGGATTATTTAGGAAGAAAAAGCACCATCAACACTATTGAGTCGGAGTGGACTGAAACGAGAGTCGCAGCCTCTATGGCGCTGCCATATATTCATCAGACTGGAGTCTATGCAGGTCAACATATACTAAGTATTACTGGACAAAATATTGAGGTTTCTGAAAATGATTTTAACTCAAGCTCTAGACTCAATAATGATGCTCTCATAGCAAAAACCCTAGGCTTAAGTTCCAGTCTAGTTAAAAACCAAGCCTTTAGACAAATTCAACCCAGATGGGGATATCGTTTATTTGCTGATTACACTGATATTGAACAAGACCAAACGAATTATTTCTTAGCTTCGCAAATTAAGTTCTTTCTTCCAGGCATCAAAGTAAATGATGGGCTTTCTTTTACTATGACCCACGAGAAAAGAACAGCTGATGAAAGCCTCTACCAGCTCAATAACAACTACGTACCTTTGGGAGGATATACCTTTTCTCGAGGATATGCTTATGAGTTTTCCAGCGAATTTAATAAACTTAGTCTTGAATACGTCACTAATCTTTGGTTTCCAAACCTCAGGCTCGGTGACTGGGTTTATTTTCAAAGACTTTACTCCAAAGCCTTCTTTGATACGACTGTTGCAGATATATATTTAGAAGATTCAGCCTTTGAAGATGATTTCCAAAGACGCACTCTTAATTCCTATGGAGTAGAACTTAACCTGGAAACAAATAGTTTACGTAAATTTCCC
>CEQY01201505.1_pt1 | contig 28412 bp, 28 predicted proteins | sample 361391 | NCBI WGS metagenome assembly CEQY01 (sample SAMEA2621075, study PRJEB7988) | marine metagenome | isolation source: saline water (ENVO:00002010), including | reverse complement strand
CCTGCCACACCGGCCATAATATCTATCCGATCATCTTCTTTCACTCTTCTTTGATCTTCAAAGAAAATCATAGAGACATTTAAATGTGCCATATGATGAACAAGAGTATAGATTTTTCCCTCAAACCTTATCAAAATACTATCAGGTAAATCGGCAACAATTCTTCCCGGAAGACTTTCTAACTTTTTAAGAGCCTTAGGTACCCTTTCTCGTTTGGCATTCATTTGCTCTTTTGAATAAACTTCACTTTGAAAGAAATTCAAAAAATCTTCTTTAGTGGTGCTAGATGAACCATTAATAGTACTCTTTATATTTCCCCCATAAAATGGATAGTCAAACTCCATCTCTTCTTGAGCGTCATGTCCTAAGAGATCTGATATCCATTTGAGCTCTGACTCTTTACTATCAGGTGTTGGTAAATTCCAAGCTCCCCTCAGGCTTTTTCTTTTGTCAGTAGCGAGAAAACTTAAAAAAAGATCTTCAGAGGCAATCCTGGATATCTCCATAAAGAGTCTAGAATTAACCTGGTGTAGAACCGGACCAAACATATTATAACCTGCGGTTAGATTGTAATAGATCGATTCAAAAACATGATAATCAAGGACCCAAACAGTTTTGGGAGTTCTTCCTTGCATCCCTTTCATAACATGGGCACTGTCATAATGACGCATGACCGTTATGACGGAGTTTAAATTCTTTTTGTCACCATTCCAAATCCAACTTTCATCCAGCTTTTGACCAGAAAGAAACTGAAATTTTGCTCTCACAGCATCCCAATAGTCCTGCCTAAAATCGGCCATAGGAGCAAAGCGATCTCTTAGTTTTGCGGGAAGCTTCATCTCTTTTGTCACTTCACTATAAACTTTCTGTGAATTCACCAAAGGATCTTTTTCAGGATCTAAAAATAAAACCCAAAAATGATCATTAATAACATTGACCGCCGTTTGTCCTCGACAAACAGGTCCCTTAATAAAGGTCATAATATGATAAGCCGATTCATCTAGAAAAAATTTATACCTTGCCTTAACGGGGATAGATGCGAAAGTCTTAAAGGGATTAGAACCTTCAGCACCGTATTCAGGCATTGTTTTAGGCACGAATTTCCACTGGCTTTGAATGAAGTTCTCTTTCCAGGTCTTAAGCTTTTTAGGGGTAAAAGCAAATGGAATATGACGTTTATGCATCATGGTTTCCACAACCGGCCTCAGCCTATAATAAAATTTGTCTCCAGCAGAATCATAAGGATACAAAGTTCCGATTTCTTCAATATCGCCTGATCTCGTCTTTGACCGAACAAGTCTAAAACTTGTTTTAGAGTCTCGATTAAAATAAATATGCGCTAAAAATAAGTGCTCATAAATATAGCGAGAGACAATTCTATTTTTCATTGATTTCTGATTTAAAAATTCCTCCCATTGCTCGATCTGTTTAGCGAATTCTGATCTCTTTCTGACTCTTTTCTCAAATTTCTGAAGGTCTGGGCCTGGAAGCTTTAACTCCTGCCAAGTTTTTATTTTATTAATTTCTTCAGAACTTAAGGCCGGAAAACCAAATGGCATTCTTCCGGCTGGATTGGCCTCTTCATAATCATCCAATAAAAGAGGACTATTTTTACTCATACATTCACGACTATTCTCTGAATCGTAGAACTTCTGTTTGCCAGACTCTATTCCATCCAGCTCGCTCACCATAACACTCATCAAGGATTTATTTTTATCTCCAAGGACTGGAAAAAATCCTCGCTCCCTCCACTCTTCAACAGAGTGGTGATCAATAAATAACCGAGTCGGTTTTCTCGATCTAAGCTTAGGAACATCAAAAATACTAATCTCATTAGCGCCCCTTATCGCTCCGTCATAAGAAGAAAGTTTAAGTTGGCAGGGAGAATTAAAGCAAGAGTGGCAAGCGATACATTTATTATCAAAGATGGGCTTTACATGCTGTGAGAAATAATCAGATTGGCTATTTGGCTCGATTCTTGTGTAACTTTCATTTAATTTTGATACTCCACATCCAATACAAAACAGAATGATTAAAGAAAGTATTATGGTTGTCACCTTTTGAAACTGTTTCACTTGACCCCCTAAGTCATTTTTTTCTGCCTCTAGCGTAGCAATATTCTATGAAAATTTAGTTACTTATAAAAAGAAAATATGTGTTCATTTTTAAAAGATTTTTAAACGAATACTCGAATTCAATCCATCAATCCAAGTGAACAATAGAGATAAGTTTGAAACGTCACTAGTGAGTATCGAATGATACTCCTATCTTATGAGCCGGCGTTCACATCGCCGGTGCCCACCTTACCCCCTCACAAAAAAAAACCAGCCCCTGCAGGCTGGTTTCTTTCTTTATTTATGTTTACTTTAGCTTATTTTAAAGAAGCGTGAAGAGCTTTGAACCCTTCGAAGTCTCTGGCTGCCATATCAGCAAGCATCTTTCTATTAAGCTCAATATTGTTCTTTTTCAATGAACCCATAAGCTGAGAGTAAGATGTCCCTAGCTCTCTTGCAGCAGCGTTGATTCTCACAATCCAAAGTCTACGCATATCACGCTTAAGGAGTCTTCTCCCCTTATACATGTTCTGCATGGCCTTAAGAACTGTTTGAGCTGCGTGACGAAATTTCGTTCTTCTATCGAAGTGAAATCCTTTCGCCATTTTTAAAATCTTGTTTCTTCTTCTGCGGGCCTTAAAACCCCGTTTTACTCTTGCCATCTTTTTCTCCTTTTGAATCGTAGGGGGATCTTTTGATCTCTTGGCCCTAGGTCAAACAAACTGGCTTGTTGTTTTTTAATTACTTTAGGTATGGAGCTGCTTTAAGCATATTCTGTGCATCTGTTGGCACTAAATATCCAGCTTTTCTCGCATTCCTCTTATTCTTCTGAGACTTCTTAGTAAGAATATGTCTCAAGTTAGCTTTTTTGATTTTTACTTTACCTGTAGCAGTTACTCTGATTCTCTTCGCAACAGCTCTTCTCGTCTTCATTTTTGACATATATAACTCCGATTCTTTAGAATTTTAGACAGATACAACTATCATGGGTGACTCGAATGGCAAAGAAATATTTACCAAATAATTCGCCATCGCTTCGCGTTATTTCTTCTTAGAAGGAGCAATCATACAAATTGCCCTATTCCCCATCATTTTCAAGGGTGACTCTACAACTGCATCAGTCTCTTCTACAATACCTGCGATGATTTCCTTGAACTTTCCAAGACCGATATCTTTATGAGCCATTTCTCTTCCTCGAAACTGCATCAAAAGCTTCACCTTATCTCCAGCATCTAAGAAACGATAGACATTTTTAAGTTTTACGTTGAGATCATGAACATCAATGGCCGGTCTAAATTTGACTTCTTTAACCTGAATCGTGACTTGTTTTTTCTTGGCTTCCGCAGCTTTTTTCTGCTGCTGATATTTGAACTTTCCATAATCTATTAACTTAACTACTGGGGGCTTAGCGTTCGGCGACACTTCAACTAGATCTAGTCCTGCTTCTTCAGCGATTCGATTCGCTTCTTGAATAGAAACAACTCCATGTTGCTCACCTTCATCTGCAATCAATCTCACCTCTGGTGCTCTGATTGAGTCATTGACTCTTGGACCTCGATCCTTTCCTCCGCCTCTATTAAATTGCGCTATTGTAAACCTCCGCTGATTAAGTTAAACAAACTAAACTCTTAAATTTAGCTAGTATTATAGCTAAATAACATCGTTTGAGAAGTGATCCAACGAAATTTTGAAGGATTAAGCACTGCAAAATGGCGCATAAAACTAAAACATTAAATTTTGATGAATTCTACCAAGACCTGTACCCCATGATTTGGGATCAACTCAAAGAAGCACTTCTCGCTGACGAAAAACAAATGATTCGAAATTGCTTTGGTGCCCCTCAAGTCATTACCCAACAAACCGTAGCTAATCAACCACTCTATGAGTCTTCTTTGGGAAAGCTTAGTCATTCAAAAAACTCAGATCATCTGCGTCAATATTATATTATGGATCCAGCCAGCTATTATTGTGCTCATTTTCTAGGAGCTAAAACAGGAGAAGTCATTCTTGATATGTGTGCGGCTCCAGGTGGGAAAAGCTTAATCATTTTAGAAAAACTTGGAAATTCAGGACAGCTTTGGGCGAACGAAATATCCAAATCTAGGCGAGAGCGTCTTACCCAAGTCATTCGAGACTACGTCCCTCATACACTGAGGGAGCTTATATTTGTTAAAGGAAAAGACGGCCTTCAGTATGGCATCCAGCTTCCAGAACATTTCGATCGAGTCTTAGTCGATGCCCCTTGCTCGAGCGAACGGCATGTTTTGAAAAACCCAGAAGAATTAAAAAAATGGGGTCCAAAGAGAACTAAAAAACTTGCTGGCATCCAATACGGACTCCTTTGCTCTGCGGCCCTGGCTTGCAAGCAGGGAGGAACTATTGTCTACTCGACATGCTCTCTCTCTCCACTGGAAAATGATGGAGTCGTTGAGAAATTTTTAAAGAAAAAAAGCGATCAAGTAGAACTTGTCCAAGAAAGTCACCAATATTTTAGCCAGACGGAATACGGACTTATTAGCCTTCCTCACGAACACAAAATAGGGCCAATCTATATGGCAAAATTTCTTAAAAAGAATTGAAATAATCTATTGTCAGTTCTCCAGATAAATCCAGGGATCCTCTCAAAAGTTCATATCCAATTTTAAATTCTAAATATCGTTCTAAATCATCAAGGCTCTCAAGTGATACAGTCTCTCTTTGCGCTTGAGTTGGATTAAAGTCAATCAAATCCATTGAACCGAAATTTTTTAATTGCGGGTCAAAGCCAACGACTTCACGTCCCACCCAAAGACTTTTAGGGTCTTTGAAAAACATTATTTGCTCATCTATTTTTTCAAGAAGAAGAGACTCTTCAATAAACTGGTCCACAATATGTAATTTCGAAAATAAAGACATTTTTCCGTCCCATTGTTGGGCCAGCATACGTCGTTGATAAAGACTAATTGTTTTCATAACTAAATTTTAAATTGATTGAGACTTGATCGTTAACATCTCTAGCAAATTTTTCAATCAAATAGCCAATCTTTTCTTGTTCGAGAACTTCTATCATATTTTTCTCATCCCGACCGATAACATTTAAATTTTCAAGATATGATAAAGTGGCTTTCATCTTAGGCACTGTATAAGACTCTGGGTATTTTACAACTCTCCCATGGTCTTTCTCCATCTGGAATAGTTCACTAGATACTTGTAGAAACTTCTCGTCATTAAATTTTTCATCTTTTAAATAGTTCACTGTGATCGCCGCAATATAATAAGCTTCATATATATAACTTAACGCCGTAGAAAATGGTCTCACTTTTGCTGCGACCTGATAGAGGTCGTCTACCGGAAGCTCTAGAATTTCATCAATATTTTTGAGTTTTCTATCTAGGGCATATTCAACAACTGAAAGTCCTTCTTCTAAAATCTCAGAGGTCCTTGGAAGATAAAACTCGTACTTCAATTCTTTTCTCTTGATCAAGAGGAATCTTCTCAACTCGGAAGGAGTTTTAATCGTTCCATTGAAGATATTGAACCAAGTTGCATTCATTACACCTGGGACTAAAAAATGATGTAAGATCATGTTTTTATGATAAAGAAGATTCACCCGGCTTTCTTCATGGATAGAGTAAAAAACTTGATTCAATTTTTCTCTTTTTATCAATTCAACTTTTTTATTATTGAGAAACATATCCATCGCCACTTTTAAAGTTGGTTCCCAGTTCTCCTCAGATAGTGACCCTACCAAGGGAATTTTCATATAAAGGCAATAATCTCTTACATCTGCGGCTCGACCGGTGATTTGTTTCCAAGTCAGAGCTCCTGTTGGTTCATCTAGCAAAATAAGAGAGAGGAGTGCCGAAGGAGTTATAGGCATACCGCTTCCCACATTACGAAAAATATCAAAAGCGAGCTCTTGTGTTTTTAACTTTAGATTCTCAAAAGGCTTATCTACTATGACGCCAGAAGAAAAACGTACATGTACTGTACCTAGCTTTTTATTAAATAGGGTAAACAGTTTTAAAAGCTGACTTGCTTTCTCTTTTTGCTTTTTAGCTCCACTCAATTCTTTAGCGTGGGCCCGTTCCTCAGGAATCATTTCATGGGCAATACTCACAGGTATAAACATAAGAGGCTTTTTATCATCTCCAAATGTAGCATGCGCATCTAAAATCATACTGAAAAGACCATACTTTGGAGGAAGAAGTTTTCCAGTTCTAGTCCTTCCTCCTTCAAAAAAAAACTCCACTACCCTATCAGTCTTGAGAAGATAGTAAATATATCCTTGAAAAGCGATCTTATAAAGATCGTCATCAAATTTACGTCTTATAAAAAAGGCTCCACATTTTTTAAAAATATCACCAATGGGAAAGATATTCAGATTTATACCAGCCGCAATATAAACCGGAATTTTAAAACGCTTGTAGAAAATATATTGAAGGGCCACATAATCGGCATGGGACTGATGGTTGGGGCAAAGGACAACATGATAATTCTTGAGTGTCTCCTGCATATCAAACCCATCAGGAAGGTGTAGATTAAAACCGTCATAAAGCTTTACAAAAGTCTTATCCATAAAGGTTTCCATAGCAGACAATACACTCGTGCTATAAGCGCCTTTGATTTCATCTATATGCTTGTGAATAAGCTCTTTATCCTTGGGATTTTGCGCTAAATGCTCAGCCACCTTTGGATAGGAGCAAACTATCTCATATACCTCACTCAAAATTTTCTCCTGATCCTTAATTTTAACGTCTTATTTATGTCATATCAATGACTTAAAATCGATGGTAAAACCTTCATACTGGCCTGTATATTCTGGTTTTTGCTGTATTATGCAGCGCACAAATCTTTCCATTAAGTGAGACTTTGATGAAATTAAGCAAGAAGATGGTTTCTGTTATGATAATCCTAGGGTTTATGATTTTTGATGTTTATGCCAATCCCTCTCAACAACAGGCAGCGATGGCTCAACAGATGGCGCAACAAAATCAACAAAGCTCACAGCAAAGTCAAAGGCCACTCTCCCACCAGGGGATGCAGGGAAATATTATTCAAGCGCAAAGCAATACAGGTGAGGATCGAAACGACTCCTCCGATCAGCAGAATATTGAATTAGCTCAAATCACCAACCAAAATGGAAATTAATTCATCCCATGGGGTCTTGACTCTGACATTCCCGATGAAGACATTTCCATAAAAAAAGCATTTTTTTCAATCTCTGAAATATTAGTAGCATTCAAGTAAGTCATCCCGGATCTAACCCCACCAGAAAGCTCATCAATAACGTTGGTGACAGACCCTTTAATATGAATCATACGAGATTCACCCTCGGCAGCCATCCCTTGTTGCATATTTCCTCGCCATGATACTTGGGCGTCTTTCGAAGCCATCCCACGATATTTTTTCATTCCGCCCTTAATCTCTCCTGGGGTTTCAAGACAGCCTGCGAGCATTGAGCCGAGCATAACTGTTTCAGCTCCTGCAGCTAGCGCCTTCACAATATCCCCTGAGGTTTTAATTCCACCATCGGCTATCACGGGAATATTATGCTTTCGAGCCTCTGCCACACAAAGAGAAACCGCCGTTAATTGTGGAACTCCACATCCCGTAATAATTCGAGTCGTACACATTGAGCCTGGTCCAATTCCCACTTTTACAGCGTCTGCACCTGAGCTGATAAATCTTGCCACTCCATCAGGCATCGCCACGTTTCCAGCAATGACGTCAATATGTGGGTGAGTCTTTTTTAGATACTCCAATACCTCCAACATCATCACCGAGTCACCATGAGCAATATCAAGAGTTAAAATCTCAACACCTGCATCCACTAGTGCATCGGCTCTTCGCATTCCTTCTTCTTTGACACCCACACTCGCTGAAACGTGTAAATGCGGAAGGCTTCCTCTTAGTTCGAGTAGTTTTTTAACTTGGGCTACCTGCTCTTCAGTGGTCATAAATCTATGCAGAATTCCATGTCCACCCATTTGAGCCATCTTATGTGCCATCTCTGTCTCTGTAACAGTATCCATATTCGCAGAGATAAAAGGAATTTCCATTTCTTTATTTTTCGTCAATCTTGTTTTTAAGCTAGGGATCGAGCGTGAGGTAATTTCACAATGTCTTGGCATCAATAACACATCATCATATGTTAGCCCGCGATCGCGCTCAGTTATTTCCTTTGATCCAAACATTAGTCCCATCTATTGCTCCTTAAAAAATTCTCTAACGACCCATCCTATCGTAGTTTACATTATTGGGCCAGTGCCTCTAACCTGTTGGTTTCCTTTTCTATAAAGGCTTCTACATTCTTTTTGATTTCATAAAAATTAGCTTCTACCTGCTGAAAATCCTGTTGAACGGCAGCACGAATTTTCTCATCAGCTATCACTTCAATCCCCTCAGGCCCCTGAAGACCATGAATAATATTTTCTGAAAACTCAAATCCATCCTCATAAAATTTTGGAAGTGATCCAATGTATCCTGGATAAAAAACATCGAACCCATGATAATTTTTATAAACATGCCCCAAGGCTAAATTATTAATTTTCAGATAAACCAGAGAATAAAAGACATTTTTATAATTTTCGTTTGAAAAGATTTTTTGAGAATATTTCTCCTCATCAATAATATTGAAAGCCATCTTCATTCCAATACTAGTTCCGGTCAAAGAAGCTTTTTTAGAAAATTCTGCAAATTCTAATTGTAGACAAGGCATAACGGTTGGACTCTGAGGACATTGCTCTTTAAGGAAGTCTAAGTCTAACCTAGAGCTATATTCCCAAGCAGTGAGGATATCTTGCTTATTCTGGAAGAAAAAAAATCCTCCAATTAAAATTCCTAAACTTCCAAAAACTAGAACAATGTATTTAAGATAACGAACCATAAATTATATTTTTATTTTTTTAAAATAATATTCAAGAAACTCATCAAAGCTCCTAGTATCTTCTTCTCGAATCTTTGCCTCATCCTTCCAAGTACTGAGAGATAAATCCTCTAGTTCAGAGTCTAAGGCTATATTCTCTCGCATTTGATAAGAATAACGTTCAGCGAGACTCAATCCAAGCTGTACAAATCCTTTTCGAGATACTTCATCCACCACTTTTTGACTCGGCATTTTGCTCGGGTTAGTCAGCTTTTCCAGCTGAATTTCATAGGCTTCTTGATAAATGGGATCCACTTGAGCTAGCTTTCTCACTAAAGGTGCCATTTCAGTCAAAAGTCCCATTAATTCATCTTTCATACTTACTTCAGATCCATCCGAAAAAAACTTCATGCCTTTTTTACGTCCATCTAAAACGACTTTTTCAAATTTTTGATCTGCTTCATCACATTGCTCACCAGTTAATTGAGGAGACTCTTTACTAAAACACCAGATCAAAAATAAATGAAGAAACGCTATGCTATCCTCTGAAATTCCCAACGGATGAAAAGGATCATTATCTAGAAGCCTTACTTCTAAATATTCAACTCCTCTTGAGTGAAGAGCTTGTAAGGCACTTTCTCGGGAGCGCGCCACATTCTTAGGACGAATATTTGTGTAAAATTCGTTATCAATTTGAAGAATATGAGTATTCAATTGAAGATACTCTTCTCCTTTTTTCAGTCCAATTTTTTCGTAGGGTGGATAAGGAGTCAATCGAGCCCTTTCGATTGCATGAACATAAGTTTCCAACTGGTTATAGCACATCTTTATTGAAGCTTGAGCTGCACTAGTATATCCTAAGCCTCCCATCCTCAACGAAGTTCCCGTTGGAGTCACAAAGGAATCCTGGGCAAAAGGTTCAAGATCATGGTCTTTCCCCTCTAAAAAGGACTTATGTACAACCGGAGATGCTCCAAAAAAATACATTAACATCCAACGATATCTTTGAAAATTTCTGATTATGTGAAAATAACCCTCACTTTTGACTTGTCCTAGTTCTTTTTTATCACTCGTTTCCTCTTGAATCATTTTCCAGAATCTATCAGTGAATGAAAAATTATAATGAACACCCGATATAGACTGCATAGCCCGGCCGTACCTATGTCCAAGTCCATTACGATAGAGGGTTTTCAGCTTTCCAACATTAGACTCACCAAAATAAGCAAGGGGAATTTCATTTTGGTCCTCAGGTAAAATTGCTGGCATTGAAAAAGGCCAAAACAGTTCATGGTCAAGCTTTTGAAAAGTAAAATTATGCAGGTTTCCCATAAACTTCAAAAGCTCTTCCGATTCTTTAAAAACAGGAGTTATAAATTCTAAAAGATTTTCTGAGTAGTCGGTTGTGATATAAGGATGAGTTAATTTGCTTCCAAGTTTTTCAGGGTGTTGAGATTTTGAGGCATGAGCATTTTGATCAGTTCTTAATGTTTCTCGTTCGAGCCCCTGTCTTATTTCGAAGACTAAAGTGGGATCATCAATAAAAGTCTGCTTCATATAATTCCTCTAATCTGACGCCTAGATTTCTTGGTTACGATACATCTTTAATGCTTCAGCTAGATTCATGGCATGGGCCCTAATTTTTCTTAAAGCAACTACCATATCAGAATAGGTTAAAGCGGACATGGCATCATATTCCCCTCGACCAATTCTCTCGAGGTGTTTGTCTCTCATATCATCAGCCCAAGTTCTTAAGGATTCACTCGTTTCTAATATTTGAGACAATTCAGTTGGAGATTTTGACTCAGTAAAATCTGCCGTACATAAATGGTAAAAATCCCATACGGCGTCTAAAAATTTCATATACTCTTCATCGCTGATTCCTTGGAAGTTTGAGGCTAGTCTAGATTTATAGATAACAATCCTCTCCAAATAATCTGCAATTGATTCTAACTCATCAGCCATTTTAATTAAGGCCTGTGATTTTAAAGACTGAGACTCACTAAGAGGTCTCTCCATCACCTTACACATAAATACGGTGACCTCTTTTTGCATATTGTCCGTTATTTCTTCATAAGAAGAAATCTTCTTTTTTACTTCAGGATTAACCTGCATGAGATAGCTCTTCGTTTGATTTTGCATTCTCTCAATGAGATTGATCATTTTTTTCACTTCTGACTCAGCCTGAACGATTGCTGTCGCAGGAATAATATCTTGGGACTCTCCTATCAAAACAAGATGTTTTTTCTCGTTTTGTTTTTCCGGAGTGATCCAAGTTACGAAGTCTGCAAGATAACCTAAGAATGGAAGAAATAAGATTGAAGCCGTAATATTAAATACAGTATGTGAAGCAGCAATATGTGAGGCCACATTGGGGTGCCCCCCTTCAGCATCAGCTAAATCAGCTACTCCCGGCACAAGCCATTCGATAAACTCGATGTAGATAGGGAGGATACAAAATACAACTAAGACTCCAAATACATTAAAAAAGGCATGGGCCCTGGCGGCTCGCTTAGCATTGGTGGTAGTCCCCACTGATGCTAGGAGTGCAGTGATAGTGGTCCCAATATTCTCTCCGAGAACCAAAGCTGCTGCCGTAGGAAAAGTAATAACTCCTGAGCTAGCCAATGCTATCGTAATACCCAACATTGCACTGGAGGACTGAATGATAACAGTCAAAAGGCAACCCGTTAAGATAGAAGCGAGATAGGCTCCGTAATGCTCTCCTGAGAAATAAGAAATCATATCTAAAAACTGTTCGTTCGTTCTTAGAGGTTTGAAAGCTCCACTCATAAGCTCCAAACCTAAAAAGACCATCCCCACTCCAAAGAGCACGCGACCAATATTTTGAATTTTACCTGACTTACTAAAGAGGGCGGGGAAAATACCGAGACCGATCATCAAAAGACCATATTTTCCCACTTTTATCGAGATAATCCATCCGGTGATGGTGGTTCCGATATTCGAGCCAAATATGACACCAATGGCTTGAGTTAACTGCATCAATCCAGCATTAACAAACCCCACTGTCATGACAGTTGTGACAGAAGATGACTGCACAATCATAGTCACAATCATCCCAACAATAACAGCAAGAACTCGATTGGTAGTGAGGGAATTGATAACACTGCGAATAACTTCACTAGCAGCCTGCTGAAGAGCATCGCTCATGGTTTTCATCCCATAAAAAAAGATTCCCAAGCCACCTAGAACAGTATAGATAATTTTAAATGTTTCCATTGAAGAGACATACCTTTGGTAATTTGGATCATTTATATCTGATTATATTGGCATTGTATAACCAAGATTGAATCCATTGTTAATGTTTTATCTATCTGATATTTAAGTGAGCCTACATTCTGGTGACAATTATCTTTGATACAGAGACTATATTATGAGCATGCTGCAGGACTTACATTTATACAATTTTCCAGCGAACGTAAGTTATTGTTTTTCTGAGGAAAGCAAGCATTGTTTCGTGCTAAAAACCTGCCAAAGAACACTAATTCTCACTCATCAAACTAAACTCGATACCAAATTAAACGTTGCTGTAAGCTCGACAGCTGAGCTCAAAACTGGTGAAGAAGGATATCAATTTTTGCTGGAGGTCATTTGTGGTCTCAAAAGCAGACTTATTGGAGAAAACGAGATCGTCTCACAATTTAAAAAAGCTTACCAAGATTATATAAACAAAGATCTAAGAGACACGAACTTATTATTGATCCTAGAAAAGCTTTTTAAAGATGCTAAGTCTATCCGAAGTGAGTATCTAACTGGTATATCTCAGAAAACATATGCCTCAATTACGCGAAAAGAGTTCGTCCAAAAAAAGAAGGCTAAACATATTTTAATTTTAGGCTCAGGACAATTGGCTCAGGATCTAATCAATCAATTCTCAAAATATTGCACAATTACATTATGCGCTCGAAGCATGGAAAAAGTTAAAAGCCTCCAAAATATTGAACAATGCAATATCTTACCTTGGAGCGAACTTTCAAAGGCTATTGATTTTCCCTTTATTGCCAATACAATTGGCTATGATGGAACACTTTTAGATGAAAGCTTTTTTCAATCGTGGATGACATTGCACGAAAAAAGACTTTTTGTAGATTTGGGATCCCCTAGCTGTATAAAAACTCATTTGAATTCTGCCCAAGCCGTTCTAAGATTGGACGACATTTTAAATGAGGGAGCTATTCTGGAAGTAAAAAAACAGGCTAAACTCTCCCAAGCGCAAGAAGCGATTCAATCTCTGGTGATTCATCGCAAGCGTCATTTACAAAAAAAATCTAACCTTAAAAAAAGTTATTCGGTCCATGGAGCTAAACAAGTCGAAAATGTTTAAAATTGGAACACGCGGAAGTCTACTTGCGGTCACCCAAAGTCAAATCACCCAAAAACAAATCCAAGAAAAAACAGGTCTCGACTTTACGATTGAGACCATAAAAACTCAAGGCGATGTCATTACTGATAAACCCTTGTGGCAACTTGAGGGCAAAGACTTTTTTACCAAAGAATTGGATGCAAGCCTTCTCTTAAAAAAAATTGATCTCGTCATTCATTCCTACAAAGATCTTGGCTCGGAAAGACCCGAAGGGATTGAAACAGCTTGCATAACTAAGCGCTTATTTCCCCACGATATTTTGTTGATAAAGAAATCAAGGCTTAATGCCATTCCTAACCTTCAAGAGTTTTTGGTGGGGACAAGTTCTCCTCGCCGGATTGTGAATTTAGAAGCAAACCTTTGTGAGTACCTTCCCCACTTCAAAGGAAGCGTGAAAACAAAAATGCTCAGAGGTAATGTTAATACGAGAATTGAAAAGCTTTTGGATGACCAATTTGACGCCATTACCCTGGCATTTGCAGGTCTAGAGCGATTGGCGCTTAAAAAAGATTCTCGGGAAAAATTAAAAGAGTTAGTTCAAGATTTAACTTTTATGATCCTTCCGACTAAAGATTTTCCACCGGCGGCTTCACAAGGTGCTTTGGCCATCGAAACAAATGTAGAGAGCACTGAGCTTAAAAACCAGCTTAGTCTTCTCAACGACGTCAGAACTATCGAAGAGATCAAAAGAGAAAGAGCCGCTTTTCAAAGTTATGGCGGTGGTTGCCACTTAGCTGTAGGTGTCTTTGTCAAAAAAATTCAAGACTATTTTCTACATATTCATCGCGGAGAAGTTGACGGTAAGCCAATTTTTAAAAGAGAGCTTGAAGGTGTCAATTACGACCCCATAAGAGGTAAAAGTGCTTATTACCTATTTAAAGATTTTGATTTTCTCATTGAAAAGAAAAATTCCGGAGTCAAAACACAGGAGGGTCACCTTTTTGTCACAAGTTCACATTGCATAGAAAATATTGATCAATATGATACTCTTTGGGCTGCGGGAAATAGAACAATGAAGCAGCTTGCCTCCCGCGGGCACTGGGTTTGTGCTAGTGCAGAAGGCTTTGGACACTCTGAGATTGAGGCTTTTCAAGAGTCTGAATTATTAAAGCTCATGATACCAAAAAAGGATTGGTTTGTACTTTCCCATGATGAGGCGCAAAGTGAAGTGGGAAAAAATATTAACTGCTACCAAAGAATTGTGCGAGACCAACCTAGAAATAATGATCATCGATTAGATTTAATGCTCGAGTCGGATATTATTTATTGGTCATCTTATAAACAATTTGAAGTCTACACTAAAAACTTCCCCGAACTCAAAACAAAAATTCATTGTGCTGGTCTTGGAAAAACATTGAAGAAGCTTAAGAAAAAAGGCATCGATGTTATTCCTGTCATTGATATGAATCACTTAAAAGAAATTTGTAACCTAGAAGGATAAAATGAATTCTGATCAACTTTTTGAAAAATCTCTCAAATATGTACCTGGTGGAGTTCATTCTCCAGTCAGAAGCTTCAAAGGCTTACACACAACTCCAAGGTTTATCGAGAGAGCTGAGGGTGCTTTTATTTATGACGAAGAAGGAAATGATTATATCGACTTTTGTATGTCGTTTGGACCACTCATTTTAGGCCATCGAAACCCTATTGTAGAAGAAGCTGTTAAAAAGTCCTTAGAGCGAGGTTGGAGCTATGGTGCTTGTGAAAAGTACTCTCTAGAACTAGCTGAATATATCGTTGAGAGAAATTGTTTTATTGATAAGATTAGATTTGTAAATTCTGGAACTGAAGCTGTCATGACTGCGATAAGACTTGCCAGAGGTTATACGGGAAAAGATAAGATTGTGAAATTCAGTGGCTGTTATCATGGTCACACTGATTCGATGCTGATTAAAGCTGGTTCTGGTTTAGCGGGTACAAGTACTGCTTCCAGCAAGGGAGTCTCTGAGCATATCAGTGGTGACACTCTCGTTTGTAAACTTGGAGACCTAGCTGGCTTAGAGGAAATTTTAGTTGAAAATAAAAATCAAATCGCAGCAGTTTTTATAGAACCGCTTCCTGCCAACAATGGACTGTTGATTCAAGAGGAACATTTTCTCCCCGAACTTCGAAAGTTATGTGATAAATACCAAGTTCTTTTAGTTTTTGATGAAGTTATAGCTGGTTTTAGAGTGGGCTTTGGTGGAATGTGTTGTCCGACACAAGTAAAACCTGATCTTGTGACTTATGGAAAAATTATTGGAGGAGGCTTCCCAGTAGGAGCAGTTGCCTCTCGAGCGGAAATAATGGATTGTCTCGCTCCTGTTGGAGATGTTTATCAAGCAGGAACCCTGAGCGCAAATCCTGTTGCCATGGCAGCTGGTCTTGCCAACTTAAAGCAACTAACAACTGATTTTTATCAAAACTTGTACAAAACCTCAGATAAGATTGTCGCTATTTTTCAAAAATGGATGCAAAAGCGAGGATATGAAGATTACAGTCTTCCCAATTACCACTCACTTTTCTGGCCGGTTCCGACCCATGACAAGCTAACGAGTCCCGACCAAATTCCTGCTAATATCAACGAAAGATTTTATCAATTATTTCAAGACCTCTTGGAGCGTGGGATTTACCTGTCTCCTAATGCCTATGAAGTGGGATTTGTCAGTCAAGCTCACGATGAAAAAGTACAAGCTCAATTAGAAGAAAGGTTATGGAAGTAAGACGAAATTGGTTTTATTGGCTGATCAGTAGTTCCGTTATGATGCTTTTAGCACTAGGAACATGGTGGCTGTATCTTGTGTTTAAACTCGCGCATAAGCTAAGTAGAGTCAATATACCAGTGCTTGAGGGGAATACTCTCAGCATGATAAAGTGGGAAGGGGCCACATTTCTGCTTTTTCTTTTTGTCCTAACAGCAACTCTTCTTTATGTTTACTTTCTTGATTTAAGAAAAACGAAGGCTTTGCAGGCTTTCTTCGCCTCACTGACTCACGAGCTTAAAACTCCGCTTGCAAGTATGAAACTTCAGACAGAAGTCTTGGTGGATATGATTAAAAACACCCCCCTTGAAGGTGAGACTCGTGACAAAATTAATACCTATACACAAAGACTTCTCAGTGACAGTATTCAGCTAGAAGATCAGCTTGATAATCACCTTCAACTATCGCGTGTTGAAAGAGACAGTCCTCTGAACCTAAGACCGCTTGTCCTGATAGACTTTTTAAAAAAAGAAGCACATAGAGTCAGGGGGCTGATCCCGATTGAAATTAAAGGAAACCCTGAAGGAGAACTTATTCTCGCAGATGATTACGCGCTTCAGACGATCCTGAGGAATTTATTCGAAAATACAAAACAACATAACCCTAACACCCAAATGGTCGAGGTCTCACTTGAAAAAAGAGAAGGCCTTATTGTAATGACTTATTTTGACCATGGTGAAGGTTTTTCAGGCCAAGAACAAAAATTAGGAGAATTATTTTATAAACATGACTCTCCTAAAGGTAGTGGAATTGGACTTTATTTAATTAGAAGATTAATGCAAAAGATGAAAGGTGAATTTAAAATAAATACAAGACCAGGCCTTGAATTTAAATTAAGTTTTAAGACAATAGATGATGGTGAGACGAAGTGAGTGAAATACTAGTTGTCGAAGATGAAATTAATCTTGGACTGACGTTAAAGGATTATTTAGAAAGTAAAGGTTTTAGTACATCCCATGCCAAAACTTGTCACGAGGCTCGAGAAAAGTTTGATTCTAGTGTAAATGTCGTTTTAATGGATATAGGTCTTCCAGACGGAGACGGAATTCAACTAGCACAAGAATTAAGATCGAAAAGAAAAAACTTCATTTTATTATTTCTCTCTGCTCAAAACGATCCCGAAACCAAGTTTCAAGGCTTAGAAATGGGAGCAGAAGATTTTATTACCAAACCTTTTGACTTAAGAGAACTTACTCTCAGGCTAGAAAAAGCGAGAATGACTCATAAGGTTTTAAGCGATCACCAAGAAGAAATTCAGCTCGGCTCATTAACTATAAAGTTTGATAGTTATCAAGTCGTCGATGCTAATGGAAAAGTACTCAATCTAGGACAAAAAGAATGTGGAATACTTCAACTCCTCTATAAGAACATCAATCGTGTCGTAAGTAGAGATCAAATTATTGACGAAATTTGGGGCGAAGATAGCTTTCCCTCTAATCGAACAGTAGACAATTACATCGTGAAGTTGCGAAAATGGATCGAAACCGATAACTCAGGTCTTTTGGAAATAAAATCAGTCAGAGGTGTTGGGTATCAATTAATTTATAAGGAATAGAGATGGGATTATTTGAAGATAGAGTACAAAATAGCGGGAAAACTCAGGTTCCAGTATGGTTTATGCGTCAAGCTGGTCGTTACCATGATCATTATCAAAATTTAAAGAAGACCTATGACTTTATGACTCTTTGTAAAGATCCCAAACTCGCTTGCGAAGTCACGATGGGTCCCATTGAAGAGTTTGATTTTGATGCTGCGATTTTATTTTCTGATCTTCTTTTTCCACTAGAACAACTAGGAATGGGTTTGACGTATAATCCAGGGCCGATCCTTGAAAAGAAACTTGAAAAGCTTGAAGATATTTCTTCTTTGCCTACGAACACCAACAAAGACTATTTTAATTTTCAAAAAGAAGCATGTGAACTTTTGAAAAAGGAGCTACCAGCGAACAAAACCTTGTTAGGATTTGTTGGAGCACCTTTTACCTTATATGCCTACGCAGTAGAGGGAAGTCATGCCGGTAGTCTTTTTTCAAGTAAAACTGGCCTCTATGATGGAAGATATGAAGCTTTTTGCGAGCGATTACTCCCCAATGTTTTGGATGAGATGATACTTCAAGCACAAGGTGGAGCAGATGCTGTTTGTATATTTGATACTGCCGTAGGTGAACTTACAGTCGAAGATTTTAAAAATTTTGCTCTTCCGAAAATTAAATTTCTAACTCGAGAGTTTAAGGCTAAATTTCCCAATACAAAAATCGTTTATTACTCAAGGAATACTCACAAAGAGCATTTAAGGGCCATCCAAGATGATAATATTGATGTCATGGGAGTTGACTGGCGTCATAACTTAGCAGAAGTCATCAATGAGTTTGGAAAAGACTATTATATTCAAGGAAATTTCGACCCTTGCTGGCTTGGCCTTCCGTGGGAAACACTTGAAAATAAGCTTGCCTCATTTTATCAAAGTTTAGAGGGAGCTGATTTAAGTCGATGGATTTGTGGATTAGGCCATGGTGTCTTGAGATGGACGCCCCAAGAAAATGTGGCCAAAACAGTGGAGTATATTCATAAAAATTTTCGCTATTAGATTTCAACAAAGAAATCTGATTCTAAGCCAACAGGGATTAGCTTTTTCATACAAGCAGGAACAATCCCGGAAAACTCTAAGGCTAATTCACTTCGCATTCCTATTTTTTGACTGCTGATGACTTGTCCCTCCATTCGAGTTAGCTCTAGAACTTCCGAGACAATTCTTTCTCCATTTTCATTTCTATCCAATTGAATAATGAAATCAACAGCTGATGAGATTTGCTTTCTCACAGTATTAACTGGAACCTCAAATCCCGCAAAAAGAAAAAGATTCTCTAGTCTAGCGAGCGCTTCAACTGGGGAGTTTGCATGAAGAGTGCACATACTTCCGTCATGTCCTGTGTTCATGGCCTGGAGCATATCGAATGCCTCAGCACCTCTCACTTCTCCCACAATGATTCTATCCGGCCTCATTCTTAGAGTATTTTTAACCAAATCTCGCATTTGAAGAGGGTTTTCAATACCAGAATTCGCCATTGCAGTATAAAGGCGCACATGGTTTGGACTCTTAAAACTTAACTCTCGCGTGTCTTCAATAGTGATTATTCTTTCCAAGGGCGATAACTCATTTAAAAGAAGATTAAGAAAAGTTGTTTTCCCACAACCTGTTCCTCCTGAGACTATAATATTCACCCTAGCTGCCACTAGTGATTTAAAAAATCTTATCCATTTTTCAGAGATTAAAAACTTTCCTTCTAACTCATCAAAAGATCTAATATTTTTTAAATATTTTCTAATCGTAATCGCAGGAAATTTATCAGTATAGCGATTCGATATAATATTAATCCGACTTCCGTCTGGCAGGATTCCATCAACAATAGGATGTTCATAACCAAATTTCACCTGATTTTGCGTGGCAACTTCATGGCAAAAAGTATCAAAGTCAGATGGTTTTATCTCCACGTTAAGTCGGATGAGATCCCCTTCTTTTTCTATATAAACATTATCCGGGGAATTGATGATAACTTCAGTGACGCCTTTTTTAGGCTTCAAACTTTCTAATAGCTGCCAAATCGAATTTTCCACTAAACAGTCTCCGTAATAAAAAAAGCTTCATCATTAATTGCGTAGGCATATGAGAGCATATGAGCTAGAAAACGCTCTATTTGATTTTCTGTTAAATCACGAGTGAGGCTTTCCCATTCTCCCTTGGACTCAGTCAAAATCTTCTCACTCTGTTCAGCCCCTAGCAGTTCGACTAGTCCCCAAGTCGCAATTATTAACCAATCTGGCTGATGTGTTTTTGACTTTTGTTTAGATAAAATCGCATCAACTTCAAGTGGAATGAGAACTGATAAACCCTGTTCTTCTAAGTCAAGATTAGTTTGGTTAAGAAGATGCCCTAATAGAAAAGTTCTTTGATTACCTGAGGCACTGAGAAAATCAAACCTTCTTGCAAAATCGATATTATCCGATACTAATTCAGGAACTATCTTTGGAGGAAATTTTTTATAAACAAATTGATGAAGATAAGCCTCAGCGACAATGTCTCTAAGTCCTTCCCAGCCAAGAGACTTGACTAAAGTCATAATGCCACCTTTTTGCCAATGTTCCCGATAGGTATTTTTAAGATAAAGACTTAAAAACTCATCCTGCTCTATGACTTGGCAAATATCTAAGTAGGATTGCTTTTTAGACTTAACCCAAACAGAACATAGCAGAACTAATTGGTCAGGAACTTTATACAGACTGTGGCGATCCAGCATTCGATTTTACCTCCTTGCCCATTTTACTTATAATAAGGATCAAAGAGAAGTTTTAAATGATATTTCCAAGTTTTAAAAAGATAGTTATTAATTCCAGTGAAAGTGAACTCTTAGAGGCACAGCTTGATACGATTGATTTTCGCTCAAGACCGCATATTTTATCTTTGCATGCAGTAATTGAAGAGCAGGAACAATGCCTTAGTCAAATTGATGAGTACTTCAAAAAATACCCTGAAAAAAAACTTCCCTACCCTACATTTGTCCTCACAACCATAGAGAGTCAAGAGTATGATATTCAAACGATTCGCTCAGAAGAACAATTACCTAAATTTTTTAAAGTTAAAGAACGCCCTTTAAACCATAAAGAGACAAATCTCATGGGTAGAATCCAATTACTTCAAAAGAACTTTCATCACATTAATATAAGAGAAGTAAATAACCACTTTGAAAATTACGCGAAAAATCATAGAGACATAAAAAAACTTCAGTCTGAAATAGACTTTCTCAGTCAATTGTCAGAAAAATTGGATCGAATTGATGAGCTCAAATAAAGAAGATGATGATTTAATTGGTTTTAGAGATTTTATTGAAAAAGATAAGCGACCTTCACCTCCCAAAGAAAAAAGATCGATTAATCATGAAATGCAGACCTTTCTCCAGCGAGAGGAGCAACGCCTTAGAAAGCTAGTTGACCTTTATGAGGAGAAAAGTAATTTAATAAAGAATTATGATCAGTATCATAAATTAAGACAGAAAGCCTCGGCCCATCTTCACGACAAACGAAAAGAGACAATACGAAGTCTAAAATCGGGTGGAACGCATTTCAAGAAAAACCTAGAAGAGCTTTTGGGCTCATATTTTAAAAATTAATTCTTATTTAGCGTATTAAAGAAAATAGGACCACCAATATGCTTAAAGTCTTCCTCGTTGAGGCTATCGAAATCATAACCGGAAAGATGCTCCGTTAATATTCCATATAAATATTGTTCAAATTCATGAATCTCTGCCAGTCCATAACTATCCACAAATGACTTCAATTCAGTTTGAACCTCAGAATCTTGGATAGCCTTTAAAAAGTATTCTTCGTTATTTCTAAGAAATAATTTACCTAGAAAAAGCTTCAATTCAGGGATGGTTATGCCCATCTTAGGTCCTGTCAATTCGATGGCATTTTTCAATACTGATCCGATAAAGCTTGAAATAATTATCGCTTCAAAATCAATTTCCTCGGTATTATAGTTCAAATAAAAATCATCATGTAGCTTCCCTTCTGCTTTCATCGTACTGAGGGTCTGATAAAATTTATCAATATAGGGAAGCGCGTCGGCTAAACTTCTTAACTGGTTTTTCCAAAAATAATAAACCGGAAGACTGTCAACTTCTTTGGCATGTAGGGAAGCTCCAAAGTTTTTAGCCTTAGGATAATCGTCATAGGCATTTTCTAGGATTCCATTCCACCAGCTACCGAGAAAATTTTCTTTTTCTTCGCGATCAAAGCCAAATTTCGCTAATTGTTTTTTTAGTCTTCTCTTTTCAAGCACCAATAGCGTTTTCCCAATTCTATAAAGATCAAAAAAATCAAATCTTATAAAGAGTTTTTCCTCTCCTTTTGATCTTAAATACTCTGCTCCAAGATTTAGTAGCATTCGAGTCTTTTTACTCACCCTATTAAGCTCAATTCGTCCTCCTTTAAGTGCATCGTTTAAAGTAATAGACGAGTTCACCAGCCGAACAAAGGTGAAGTGAAGATAAGAAAATCTTTTGTCATCATCAATTTTTTGGAGCTCTTCTCGGACGATATCTTCATGATTAGAAAAGCCAATGACTGCAGCGTGATGTAAACTTTGATTTCTTGACTCAGCTGCAATTTCCGCCGTTTGAGCTTTCTTCTCTTGAATATACCGATCCATAGAGGGATAAGTCTTAAATTCTATCAACTGTTCAAGCGCGTCGTAATAATCAACAAATCCATAGTCACGAAGGCGTTCTTTTTTCTCCTGATATTGTTTTTCTTCTAATTCAAAAAAGGAGTCATTTACGATCTTAAACAAATGGCTATAGGCTTTCTCAACTCCCAGTTTATCGTAGAGAGATCGAATCAAAAACTTCAATTCATTCGGGTTTGGATAATCTTCACCGTATTCGATTAACAACAGAGTATCGTCTGTTAAAAAATAATAGTCATGATCTGGGTACATGGGATCTTCGACATCAAATGTATAAAGATTCACTCTTCCTCTCAAGTAGAGCGCGAAGTCCTCAGCACTCACAAAGTCCTCAATGACTTCAGACTCTTTAACCTTTGAGTAACTTTCAATCCAAAAATCAAAGCTTAAATAATCCACTTCATCTTTATGCCATAAATCTATATCTAGCATGGCCTGACGTTGGGTCTTTGATAATCTTGGAAGAACTTCGGCCACCTGATCTGATGAGGTACTTGCTAAAGCAACGTAGAGAGGTTGAATCGGTACTACGGCAAGAGTACCAGACTGCTCTACAAGCTTTTCTATATCCTCTAATCTGTCGTAGTTCTTCGCTTCTTGAATAATTTGAAAAATCAAATCTTTAGACTTACTCATAAGTGAGGGAAAATACAACATGTTCTCTCGCCCGTAAAGTTGCTATTTTAATATTTGGGCCAGAGCCTTTCGTTCAGATGGATTAAAATCGAAAGCTCCCGTTTTTAGAATATCTCTTAATTTGTCTTGGGTTATATCACTGTTTGGATCATTTTTACCCACTGTAGCCGTTTGATGAACATCAAATGACTGTTCACGCAATTCGACTTTATCCTCAACGGGCTTTTTTTCAGGCTTGGCTTTGACCTTATTGCCAAACTTCTCCTGTAATTTTTCTCTCACTTGCTCAGGAGAAAGTTTTTTAGACTGACTATTTTGAGGACTAAGGTTATTGATTTTCATCGTTTCCTTCTGATGCTATACAATAATAGGTTAACAAAGCCCAAAGTGTTAAAAAATGAGGTAATTTGTGCTGGTATGGGATCATTTCCCTAATTTTAAGACCTTACAAGAGCAATTCCCCCAAATCCGAACTGTTTTATGGGATATGGATGGAACTATTCTCAATACTGAAGGCATTCACTTCAAATCAATCATTGAGCTCATTTCGCCTCCAAAAGACCACCATGTTTTCAAAAAATTTTGTCACGGGAAAACCGATGCTGAGGTTTTAGACCAGATACTATCCGATAACTTAAGCCCTGCCCTCACTCTCCAAGAGTTCTTATCAAAAAAAGAACAGGCATTTAGAGTTTTGATTCAAAAAGCTCAAATAAATGAAATCATTGCACCACAAATAAGAGATTTAATTCAGAAACTTCATATTCATAATTACCAGCAAGCAATTGTCACCTCCAGTGAGCGATTGACCACTCAATTTCTCCTAGACTTGGTTCAAATTGAATCCCATTTTGATCAAATTATAACGAGAGAAGATACAATCGAAAATAAACCTTCCGCTATGCCCTACCGATTTGCGATGGAAAAGTTAAAGACAATACCAGAGCAAGTCCTAATTTTTGAAGACTCATCTGTTGGTATTAAAGCAGCTAAAGCTAGTGGTGCCCATCTAGTTAAGGCCATGTGGTATGAAAATTAAGGTTCCGACAAAATCACCATTTGCCATTGGTACTGCGTGCTCACATCATTTTTAAGTTCTACATAATCTAGTTTTTTAACGCCTTTATCGATATCATTTCTAACAAAGAATCTATCCCCAACAACTTGGATAATATTAAAAAGGTTTTGATGCATCTCTTTATCAATCATATATTTTAGAAACCTCAAAGGAAAAGGAGCCTTTTTAGTTCCTACCTTATCCTGTTTTTTCATTTTGGTGAGAGAATTAATAGTACTCATTCTTTGCACCACAGGATTATATTTTTCTTGTTGATCCAAAGTAAAAACAAAGTCGTACTTAAACTTATTCATATCCACACTAACTGTGCTCAAATCGTATTGTTCTCTAAATTCAGAGGCAACTAAAAAACTAGATTTCCTCTGAACCACTTCTTCTTTTTTGACGACTTCAGTTTTTTTCTCTTTAACCTTTTTTTTCGGTTTTTTATACTTGGGAAGTTTAATCGTTTCAAAAACAATAGGATCTAGTTTCTTGGAAGGAGTCTTTACCACCTTCTTCTCTTTAACTTCTTTATCGTAATCTTCAAATATTTTTGCCAGTCCCTTTTCTCTAAATTCTCTCAAGGCTCCAATGGGGAAGAGTCGTCCCCTTTCAAATTTGGACTCCGAAAAGACGGCTTGAGAATATAGAACCGAAAATATTGGAGTCAATTGAGGTTTCTCCCATTCAAACTTTTTCCCTGAATCAATAAATCTTCTTAAACAGCCCGCAGCGAGTTCTGGACTTTCAAACACTCGAATCGCATTGGATCTCAGAAGTAAAGGGTACAATTCAGGGGCATTTGAAACACCGTATATTTTATTATCTTCACTACATGTTTTCTTTAATAGGTTTAAATCTTGCTTACAAGAGCTCTCTAGAAGAGATTTAACTTGGGGAAGTCCGAGGCTTTGACAGGCTTGGAGTCTACATTCCAACCTAATCCTTTTTCCCGTTAAGTCTTGGGGATTTTTTCTTAAACTAGCCACCCAACTTTTAACTGCTGACTTCTTCGCCTCTTCTAGTGGGACAAACTGAGGTTCTAGTTTATTTAAAGCATAATCGCTATTCTTTATAAATAACTTCATCTCGGTACTCTTCGCCTGACAACTTGAGAAAACATCCCGCCATTTGGGCTGACAAAGATCGTGATCTCCCAATTGTTGAGCACGATACTCATAGGCCCTAATGGCCTCAAAAAGATAGCTGATTGTAAGGAGTCTTGAAAGGTAATAGATATAGTCATAATTTTTCAAGAACTGTTCATTTGGACAATAGACTGCTTGGGTAAATTCTCCTTGTAAGAATTTATTCAATTCAAAAACCTCAGACTGAAGTTTTAAATCAATTAGATTGTCTTCATCTACATCATCTTGAAATCTGATATCGTTTTTATAGTCCGTTTTAAAGGCAGGAGTGGTAGGTCCAAAATATAAATCAAAATCGAGCTCTCCCGCAGCGGATGCTAACTCATTTGCAGCAAAGCTGTCAGGAGTGAATAAAAGGGCAAAAATTAAAACTAGAACCATAATAATGATAACCAAGGTATATAGGTAATTATAACCAAGGCCACCAACATCAGCAAGAAATAGGGAATTGCGACTTTATACAAGTGTAAAACAGACTTTTCAAAGCGAAAAGAAGAGATAAATAAGTTGATTCCTACCGGAGGTGTAATATAACCAATCTCAAGATTGGTCAGAAAAATAATGGCCAGATGAATAGGATCCACACCAAATTCCTCAGCAATTGGAAGGATCAAAGGAACAACGACAATAATAGCACTAAAGATATCCATCATTGCCCCAACAACTAGGAGGAACACATTGAGAAACAACAGAAATAAAATCTTGCTAGAAATTAAATCTCTCATCATCTCAAGAATTTTAAGGGGAATCTCTTCATCTACCAGATAACTTGTCAAACCTAATGCACAACTTAGGATAAGAAGAATGGCTCCTACCAAACTCATACAGTCTTTAGTTATTCTCGGCACATCTTTAATGATATGAATATCTTTATAAAGAAAACACTCCATAATCAAAACATAAAAGGCACATAGTGCTGAAGCCTCGGTAGGAGTGATCGCTCCAGAGTAAATCCCACCAAGAACTAGAAAAGGAAGTGGTATTTCAAACCTTGCTGCTTTAACACCATCCCAAAACTCCTGTGGATTAAACTTGGAATATTTAACCTCAGAACCTTTGAAAATGGAGTAGCTTGAAAGAATTACGATCAACAAAAATCCCGGCAAAAGACCTGCTAAAAACAATTGATCAATATCAACCTTTGCTACAATCCCATAGAGAATGATCGGAAGACTTGGAGGAAACAAAAGACCTAGTGAGCCCGAGGTGGTAATCAGTCCCAGTGTAAAATCTTCGGGATAATTCTCCTTTATCAACATAGGATATAAAAGACCACCTAAAGCAATAATAGTAACCCCACTGGCTCCCGTAAAAGCTGTAAAAAAAGCGCATATCACTAAAGAGACAATCGCGACACCTCCGGGGAGCCATCCCAACGCCCCATGGGCAAGTTTTAAAAGCCTTTCCGGAGACTTTGACTCCGCCATAAGATAGCCCGCAAAAGTAAAAAGAGGAATCGTAAGTAACGTCGGCGCTGAAGCCATTCGATAGATTTCAATAGCTATTATACTTAATTGCTCATCTGCAAAGTGAAAAGCAACGGCTGAAATGAGAGTCATGACGACGAATATCGGGCTCCCTACCAAAGCTGCGAGAAGAATAAGTAGATAAAGAAAAATTTCCACTTATTTCACCCCCAACCTAATCCCAATTTGTGTTAACACTCGAAGAGAGATAAAGCTCATTCCAACAGGGATAATACCTAATAGATAGCCCGAATGAATTCCCAGGAACTCGACCTTTCCATAGTCAAACTCTATGACTGCGAGCTCATAAGAGGCTTTTACTAAAATAGCACAGGCCAAAAGCGTCGTGGCAAGTATGAAGATATCTAATAATTTTTTAACAAATGGCTTTTCAACCTTCTCTAAGATTCTGGACATCAGATCTATTTTTATATGTTGGTTTGACCCCGTTGCTAATGATCCTCCAATAAATGCCGCTAAAAATACAAGATGTCGCACAAGTGGTTCAATCCATAAAAGAGAAACTTCAAACCACCGAAGTACTATGGAGAGAACACTAAAAAAGAGCATAGAAAAGACACATAATACAATTGAAACTTTTGCAATCCTCTCAAGCCAGGAATCAAGTCTTTTTATCACCTAGCTTGCTCCACCTTAGTGAGAATGTTCTGAGAAAGAACCGATCCCTTCAGTTTATTTATAACTTGCTCACGAATTTTCTCAGCTTTTGCTAGGTCCTTGTCATCAAATTTAATAAACTCAACTCCCATGGACTTAAGCTCCTCCAAAGACTTATTATTGTCTTTAATAGCCTCTTCATTTGCTTTAGCAACATACTTAGATGCAATTTCTCTCACAATTTTTTGATGTTCCGGTTTGACCTTACTCCACCTTTTCTCTGCTATAAGAAGGGAGCCAATCGTATATGCTGTTGGAAAGTCGATAAGATATTTAACCTTACTTTGCCATTGAAGCGCTAAGATCGCTAGAGGAGGAGCATAGGCAGACTCCACCATTCCTGTAGAGAGTGAAGACATAACATCAGGAAGTGCTAAAGGCACGGATACTAACCCCAGAGACTCCATCATGGCCTGAATAACCTTATCCCCTTCCCAGGCCCACATTTTGGTTCCTTTCATTTGCTCAATATTTTGAATTTTTTTAGTGGAGACAACGTAAACTTTTCCGATTCCGTAAAATCCTAAGTTTATAAATCCATTCTCTTTTAACTTCTGATTAAAATAAGGAGTATTTGCATCCAAAACTTTCATAGCTTTTTTTTCATCATGATAAAAGTTAAACGGAAGCTCAATAGCTCGAACATCTGAGGAAATATCACCAAGAGTCTTCCCTGTAAAAATTCCACCGTGAAGTTGTCCTACTCTTGTCTTCCTTAAAACATCGGGTTCATCCCCTTGAACTCCCCCATAATAAATTTGAAATTTAACTTTTCCATCAGTTTGCTTTTTTATCTCGTCTGACATTTCTTTCAAAGTCTTTGCCCAGCTCGTCCCCTTTGGAACTAATGTAGCCAATTTTAGTTTCACTGCGTGAGAAGATTGGCTAACAGAAGTGAGAAATAAAAATAGAGTTAAAATTTTCATTAAAAGATTTCCTTTTTTAACTTGGCGATTGATTCAAACCTCTTTTTCGCCATGGCATTGAACAGATTGAAGTCAGCTTTATTTTTGAAGGGACTCACCTTTTGACTATTATCTTTTATTCCAGCGTACCAAACTTTAATATCTTTTTTAAGCGTTGCCATTTCAATTTCAAATTCGTCTTCTTCAAGCATGGGAATTAAATGATACTGTATATAGCTAAGTCGGGCCATAAGGT
>CEQY01201569.1_pt1 | contig 28424 bp, 26 predicted proteins | sample 361391 | NCBI WGS metagenome assembly CEQY01 (sample SAMEA2621075, study PRJEB7988) | marine metagenome | isolation source: saline water (ENVO:00002010), including | reverse complement strand
TAATTTTTCAAAGCTATTAATATTTTCCCTTCTATGAATTGTTGAAAGGATATAAGCCGGGGCTTTGAAAACTTCAGCTGTGTTAACCTTTAAAGAGCTGAATTTTTTATAAACATCATACATTACGTCACCTGATAGAATTAACCCATCTTTCAGGTTTTCTTCTTTTAAATTTTTAACAGCATTTTTAGAAGGACAGAATAATAGAGATGATAAATGATCCGTAATTATTCTATTATTTTCTTCATACATTGATCTATCAAAACTTCTCAACCCGGCTTCAACATGAAAAAGTGGAACATCTAGTTTTTTTGCAGATAAACTTCCAGCTAAAGTTGAATTAGTGTCTCCATAGACTAAAACTCCGTCTATATCTTCTTTTAAAAGAAGTGTGCATATTTCTTTCAACATCTTATTTATCATTGGTCCGTATTTCATCTGATTAATATTTAAATTATATTTTGGCTTTGGGATATGCATTTCCTCAAAGAAAATATCCGACATATTCTCTTCATAATGTTGACCAGTATGAATAATTACCTCTCTTATCGAATTAGTTGAATTGATTTTTGCTGAAATTGGGGAAGCTTTTATAAACTGAGGTCGAGCACCAATGATTGACGCAATTTTCAATGATCCTCCAGCAAAGAAACAATAGATCCATCAAAATAAAACTTTTCACAAATACTTTTTCCATTAGATCTAAAATCCAATCGATCTCCTTTTTTATCTACCCATCCAATGATTTTACCTGGATTGCCAACAATCAAAGCGAAATCTGGAATGTCAACCAAAACAACAGACCCTGCGCCGATTAAAGCATATTTCCCAATAGTTATTCCACACAAAATTGTTGCATTAGCACCCACCGAAGCTGATTTTTTAACTAAAGTTTTTTGATATAATTCAGATTCATTTTGAGGAAATTCAGATCTTGGTTTTTTTATATTTGTAAAAACAGCTGAAGGGCCACAAAAAACGTAATCTTCTAACTCAACTCCTTCGTATATAGAAACATTGTTTTGTATTTTAACATTATTCCCAATAATAACATTATTTGAAATATTTACATTTTGTCCGAGAGAACAGTTCTCCCCAATAGTAGAATTTGATTGAATATGTGAAAAATGCCATATCCTAGATTTTTTTCCAATTATCACGTTCTTATCTATGAAAACTGTTTCATGTGCAAAATAGTTTTTCTTTTTCATTCTAATCTGTTTTCATCTCAAGCGAATTTGTAGCCATTTCTAAGATTCTAATAACATCAATACCTTCATCTATATTTGCCTTTTCAACTTGAGCTCCTTTTAAAATTTCAATAAAATATTTCAATTCATTTTTGAGAGGCTGTGTCTCTTTATATTTAATATTTTTTGAATCTTTATTTTTTAATTTTAAAGATGACAGATCTCCTTCAAACAAACTATCTTTTTCGTAAAAAGACAAAGTTTTATTATTGCTGGCATCATCAAAATGTATACTACCTTTTGATCCAATAATAACTAATCTGTGCTCTTTAAAAGGGTGAAGCCAACTTACATATATGTGACCTTGAATTTCGTTAGGGTATTTTAAGTAGGTCATAGTTGTATCATGAATGTTTTTTTGCAAAAAATCTCCACCCATTGAAAAAACTTTATGAGGAAATGATTCAGATAAAAATTGAAAAATAGAAATATCGTGGGGAGCAAAACTCCAAAAAACATCTTCTGTTTTTCTAACAGTGCCTAAATTTAGTCGATTGCTATACATATATTGTATATTTCCAATCATCCCATCTTCAATCATTGATTTTATTTTTAAAATAGCGGGGTGAAATAATAAAAGATGTCCGACAACAAGCTTACCATTGTATTTTGACAAATATGACTTTATTTCTTTAGATTCTTTTAGAGATAAAGATAGGGGTTTTTCAACCAAAACTGGCTTATTGTTCATGATAATTAATTTAGCTAATTTTGTGTGTGTTTTTGCTGGAGTTGCAATTATATAACCACTGAAATCTTTTTTAAAGCTTTCCTTCGCACTTTTAAAACATACTATTTCGGGAAATAAAGATTTTACCTTATTTAATTTTTGTGAATCAATATCAACGCATCCAACATTAATATCAAGCTCAAGAAGCGTTTTAATATGGTTCAAGCCCCAATTTCCCACTCCAACAACACAAATACTAATTTTTTTCGAAGACAATTAATACCTGAAAATGATTTGCAAAGATGAAAAAACAAAACCTAAAACTGTTGAAGCAATTAAAAACATTAAACGATTTGGAAGACTTTTGTTAATTGGCGGAACTGCTTGATCGAGTATGTGTAAAATTGGTGACTGTTTCACTTCTTCAATTCTTGCAAGTTCTAATTGCTGTTGTAGGGTTAAATAAACTTCTTTCTTTACCTCGACTTCTCTAAAAAATTGAGAGTAAAGCATAAAAAGTTCTGGTGAATCTTCATATCCACGATTCCGCTCCTTAAAACCCTTTAGTTCGAGCTCTGATTCTTCAAGTTCACTCTTAACAATTGAAAGCCGTTCCGAAATAAACAATTTTTCTTTTGTTGATTGAGCTGAATTCTCTTTTTGTATATATGTTTCTACCTGACTTCCAATGTAGTTAGCTATGTTTGCAGATAAAATGGGGTCTTCAAAAATTGTAGAAATTTTTATTAGGCCAGAAATTCTGTCCTCTGATACGCTCACATGATCGTTAAATTTTTTAATAGCTTTTTCAACACTCTTTGTCGAATCTAATTCGTCCTCTTTAAAAAAACTGAACGAACCGTTATCATAGAAGCCCCATAAACTAATCAGATCTGTTGAATTTCCATTTGCAGTAACCCATTTTTGATTTACAACTTTGTTGGCAATTAAACGAGACTTTACTACATCAGGTATGTTAAAGTTTTGATCATTATCTGGTGAATTCATACCTAAATTTGCTGCTAAAGTTTGAAACTGAGCAAATCCTTGGCTTAAGTCTTTTTTTGCTGGATATAGCGAAATTTCAGCTTCATAATATTTTTTAAATAAAAAAGATGATGCCGTGCCAAAAAGCATGAATATAATGGTAATCAATAAAATATATAATTTTTTGTTCAATAAAACCCTTAATAGAACTTTGAAATCAATAGTGTTATCCACTATGATCTTTGGCTTATCGCTATCTTTTTCATCAGATTCAAAATCAGGATAGTGATTTTTAAGACGATTTAGAACATCAATATTTATTGTTGTATGACCTTTTTCATAATTTATCAAAGTGGCCCTGGATACCCCCATTTTTTCAGCCATGTCCTCTTGTCTAATATCGTTTATCAGACGATAACGCTTTATTCTTTGCCCCAAAGAGATTTTTTTAATTTCCACTATTATTCTGATTGATAATTAGTGATAATGAAAGCAAGGTGGTTGCGATATTTCCTGCCTGGGAAGAGACAAGCGAAAAAGCCTCCCATCCAGAAATATCTTCTTTTCCACTTATCTTCCTTTGATTTACGATAATGGTTGAGCCTTCTTTGACTTTTGGAGAGCGCCACGAAGATATAGGCATTGAAATTCCATTTGGCTGAATGATATATATGTTTTTTTTCTCAGCAAAAGAAGTAAATCCGCCTGCTTTGTTGATGTATTTTTTTACTGATTCATTTTTTTTAAAACTTACATAGCCCGGAACGTTCACCTCCCCTTCAATTAGAACAAGGCCAGATTTTTTTAGAACATTTAAACTATCGCCATCCTTTAGAATGAAACTTTTGTCTAACCAACCAATCCTTAAGCTATCTCTATAAATTTCTATACCATCTTTCAATGCAAAATTGGTAAAACCTCCAGAAATCTCTATAATGTTAGAAAGTGTGGTTAAGTTATTTACAGGATATATGCCTGGAATGTTAATTTCTCCTGTAATCTTTATTGATTCAATGTCTTCAAAAAATTTATTTGGGCGAATTGTTATTAGATCGCCATTTTTAAGCGAAATATCTTCTTCAATACTTGTATTTATCATTAGTGGTTTTTTATCAGCTGGGTTTTTTCTGAAAATTGTTATGTTTGAGAGATTAATCGACTGATAAAAGTCTTTATCGTCAATTGACATTGTTGCATTTAATAAATCGCTCATCTTCATTTTTGGATTGTATGGATATTTTCCTGGATTTTTGATTTTACCTTGAATATTTACAAATCTCTTAAAATCTGGCTTTAGCGGAATGTGGACACTATCACCCTCAGAGATACTAAAATTAGAAGTTTTGCTATCATCCAACATAAATCCATCGTTACTCGGATTTTTATCTTTATAAACAAAAGTATAATTTGATGACTTGGTAGCCCTTCCGCCAGCATACTTTATTAAATCATCAAGCTTCTCTTCATCAAGAATTTCATAGTAACCAGGATTTAGTATTCTCCCTGTAATAGAAACTGTAGACTTCCTGGAAGGTACATATATAATATCTTGATCCATTAGCCTAATTTCGCTTAAAGATTTTCCTTTTATTAAGTAGTCATATAGATCAAGAGTGCTAATAAGTTCATTATTTCTAATTATTTTTATATTTCTAAGTGATCCTTTATTATCAACTCCACCAGCTTGAATTAATCCACTTATAACGTTCGAAAATGGATGAACTATGTGTACTCCTGGAATATTTACATATCCAACAAAATGGACGTTAATAGATTTTAATTCCCCAAGTGTTAAATCAATGAATGATTTTGGAGACGAAGTCAAAAGAGTTGAATAAACTCTCGAAAATTTAGAAATAATATGTTGCTTAGCTTCTTCTAGCGATTTTCCACTTAAATATAAAACACCGATCTTTTCTAGAAAAATTTGGCCATCTCTATTAATAGTTTTATTGAAAGTCGAATTAGATTCACCCCAAACTGAAATTATTACCTCGTCACCAGCTCCCAATACATAATTTTTTGAAATAGGTATATTTTGCCAAAACGGAATGCTGTCTCTTTTGGTAAAAAAATCATAGCCCACATAAGGCATTTTATTCGTTGAATCCTCAAAAAACCTTAGCTGCTCTAGTAATTTTTCAGTATTAACCAGTAATGACTCAACATCTTTTCTTGAATATATTAATTTGTCAGGCAATGCTATACTTTTAACAGTTTCCTCTGCTTTTGAAATACTAGAGGGTTTTTGCAACGCCTGTCTATCTAAAGCTTTGTTATATTCACTTTGAAGCCTTTCAAGCTCTTGAAGTGTTTGACTCAAAAGCAATTGATTAATTAGAAAAATTACAAATAATAATATTTTTGTTAATTTCATGAACAATATTAAGTATTATTGACTTAATGTCAAATTATTATAATATATGTAAAACACAATTATTAACTAAATGACAAATTTATTTTACAATAAGTAAATTTTTAAAAAATATTGTATTCTATTGATAATAAAATAGATTTTGTCCTCTGGATAGACCCTGGCTCAAAAGTCTCATTCCAAACATTCACATTTTTATCTACAAAACCATAATGTTCAAAGTATTCGTTTTCATAATATATTGCTGTTGTCAGGTTATTATGATTATAACTTATCGATAATCTCGATTCAAACTTTACCTCTGGTGGAAAAGAAAAAGTTACCCCATGTCTTTCGTAATTTATCCCATAAAGAATTCTTTTATTTTTATCCATATAGCCAAAGAATAACAACAAATCATCGCTATCTGAACCAGCGTGAGCGGCCCATCTTCTATTTTTGTAAGATGAATAGTTATATTTATTATTATCATACCAATTGGGTGATGGCAAAATGTTATAATAAGAACTCTGAATTAATCTAGTGTACTCAGTTCCTATGAATAAATTTGAATTATTAAATATATTCTTTTTTCTAAAACCTATATTGCTTCCAATGGCATGATCTACAAAAAAACCATTCTCATTAAAAGCTCTATTAGGTATAGCTATTTCAACAAATAATTCCAGATTCGATCTTGGAAATTTTTTAAAAATATAAAAATCATCTATTGTATCCCAGTATCTCAAGCTTTTCTTGCTAAAAATCACTGTGCTTGCATCGTACAAAGACCAAATTCTGTCGGGATAGCCGCCACTCAAAATATTTCTTGCATATCCAAAATCAACATTCTTGAATTTTAAATTAATAAATAAAGCAGAAAAATAGAATTCAGAATTGTTGTTGTTTATCATGCTATTAGAGATTACGTATCTAGCACTGATTGACATATCTTCAAAAATTTCTATGAATTTTCTTGTCCCTAAATAGTAGTGGTAGAATCCTTCTGCATTATTAGATAATACTAGACTATTGTGAATACCAGGACCCCACCAATGATTCCAATTTCCAAAACCCATAGATAAATGATTATAATGTAATTGAAAACCACTGTTTCTAAAGGTTCTACTACTATAATTACGCTGATTATCATTTAATACAGAAAATTGATTAATTTTTTCTGGAGTTGAAATATTAAAAGACTTGTTTATTAAAATTGACGGGCTAAATGATAATGAAATTAATTTTGAATGATATACAACATTAAATTGGGATAGTGAACCATACCCTTTAGCAAAATAATTTCCGCCTAAGTTTTCAGTATTTGGCAAATTTGTATTTAAATAAAATGTGTTAGCATATGTCAGATAAAAAATTTTATCTTTTTTAAAATTATATTTATTTGTTCTTATTTCCTCTACCCATCCTGTATGAGTAGTAAAAGACAAAGTATTTTCAATTTGACTATAACTTCGCTGCGCATATGGTAAAGATAGTTGAACTAAAAATATCAGAAAGTAGAGTGAAGGATACTTTAATATATTATCTATATTTTTTAAAAGCATAAGGTCTTAATTCTTAAAAAAAAATGAATATCCAAACCATATTAAAGTACTTTTAGAGTGATTATTTTTTATAAAACTGTAATTGTTTATCCATTCATTTTCAAAAGATATGAAAATATTGCTTTTATCAGATAGTATAGTATGATAGCTAATAGTTAACTCAAACTTTAATTCTGGATACTTTTCACTTTTCAAACCGTGTCTTTCATAATTAATAGTTCCTATTAACATTCGATCTTTCATATCTACACCAAAAATACCAATTAAATCATCTGAAGAGGATCCAGAATGAGCCCCCATCCTCCTCCCCTTATAAGTAAAATAATCAAATTCTTCATTTGTGTAATAATTTATTGAATTTGGATCTCCTCTAAAGAAAAGTGGATTGAACGTATTTGAAACTTTTGTTGATAAATACTCAATTCCATGAAAAAGATTAAATCCGCTAATCTTATGAAGTTTGTTGTAGCCTATAATATAACCTAAAGTATGATCCCAATGTGCTTTTAAATCTGTAAAGTTTGCCCTATTATCATCGCTTGCTAGGTTTAAGTATAAATCTAAATTGTCATTTAAAAATTCAATTTTTAAATAGCCGGATAAAATTTGATCCCAAACATCAAACCCTGGGGTATTAATAAGTGAATATTCTAAGCTTTTTTTGCTTTGTCCAAATAATGGTTCAAAAACAAGCTGTAAGGCATCAAGTTCAGTCCACCTTCTATTGAGACTCATCTGTAAAGATAAATCTTTAAAATCTCCGGATAAATATGTTCTATGCAAACCTGAAGTTACTTTTATTGATTTATTAGAATACGAAATGTGAGATTTTAATCCAGAGAAGTAAATTTGTTCATTTAATTTATTTCTGTACGGAATCAAAATTACATTCGATCCAAATGAAAGATTTTTATACTTAATGTCTTTAAAAGTACCAAATGAAAATGTTTTTTGACTTGGAGCATTTGAGGAAAGAACAATTGAAGAGTGAAACCCAGGGCTCCACCAATGGCTCATATTACCGTATCCTATTCCAAATCCGTTAAAATGTATTATAAATCTTGATTGCTTAAAACCAAAATCGTTTTTTGAGACAGGAACATTTTTTAAATGATTATTATTTATCCATAGAGTTCCTGAGCCAGTATCTTTATCAAAAATATCCAAATTAGATATTAAATAAGGCTCAAGCTCTAAATCAAAATACTTTCCTTTTAACGAAAATCTCGATGAAAACATTCTTGAGCTTTTTGAGGCGCTGTAAAATTCTGCATTGTTGTCAACGTTTGGATGACCCTTATTTACAATTTGCTGAAAATTAATCGAAATTTTCAAATTTGATTGCTTATTTTTAGCATTTTTATTATCCAAAAGACGTATCTTTGAAGGAATGAAGTTTGCGGGTAAAGACAAAGAATTTGAATTTATAATATTTTGACAGAAAATATTATAAATTGAAATAAAAATTATTATAATTCCTTTAATGCGAAACATCTTTACTGGAAAAAATTCTAAAAAAAGTTAATAAAATTATCTTTAAATCAAGGCCAAGTGATCTATTTTTTAAATAGAAGGTGTCTAGCTCAACTTTTCTTTTTGATTTGATTCTATCTCTACCATTAATTTGAGCCCACCCTGTAATTCCTGGCTTAATTTTATTAACTCCATTAATTTTTCTTAAGTTAATCAGATTTTTTTGATTATATAAGGAGGGCCTGGGGCCAACAAAATTCATCTCCCCCTTTAAGACGTTTAAAAGTTGTGGGATTTCATCTAAACTGCTTTTTCTCAAAAAATGCCCTGATCTTGTAAAATAATTTTCTGGATTATTTAGTAAATGTGAGGCTAGTTCCGGTGTTTTTTTCTTCATTGTTCTAAACTTTAAAAAATTAAAAGTAGTATCGTTAGCACCATTTCTTTTTTGAACGTATATGAAAGGTAGCCCATCATCAAAAATTATAATTAAGGATATAATTAAAAATAATGGCAAAAATAAAATTATTATTATAAGTGCTATTGCTCTATTTAAGATATTGTACATTTATTTATGCAGGTAGTTTTTTAGTTTTACATATTTATCTATTTTAGTTGATGGGAATATGTTATTAGTTAAAAGCTTAATTGAGCTTTCTTTATAATAAATATTTCTAGTTAAAATACTTACTATATATGTAAAACCTGCCACAAAAGAAGGTATTCTTATAAACTTCCTTACTTTGCAATATTTCAATAAATCAATATATGTATAATTTTTAGGATCAGAAATATTATAAATTCCTAATGGGACATTATTATGAATTATTGCTCGAACGACCTCTTCAATATTAATTATATTGCACAGTGAAAATTTTGCCTTACCATTTCCAATTTTAAAAAAAAAATTGCCTAGTTTTATACGTCTAGTAATATTGAGCATAAAGCTATCACTATATACTGGTGAAAGTCTTAAAATCCATGAAACGCTTTTAAAGTTATCTAGCAAGAATTTTTCTGCTTTTATCTTAGTTTTTGCATAAGAACTTATCGGGTTTAATTCAGAGTTTTCATAATATTCTGATTTACAATAATTTTCACCATACACTGAAATTGTGCTAGCAAATATTACCTTTTTAGGTGTCATGTGTAATTGATCAAGAGTAATTAAAAGATTCTTTAAAGTGATAAAATTTGAATCTTCATATTTCTGGAGATCTTTATTTCTGCTTTTTTTATGAGCTCTACCAGCAAGAAAAATCAAACAGTCAAAATTTTGATCTTTTTTAAAAAAGTTTTTAATAGAATCTTTATCGCAAAGATCAACCTTGCTAATATCTACAGTGTTAGGGTTTTTTGAAATAGGAATAATATTAAAATCTTGATTTAGTTTTTCACAAAGATAAGATCCTATAACCCCATTAGCACCTGCAATTAGAATGGAATACATAGCAAAAATTACTTACAAAATTTAATATGAAGATCTTTAACTAAATCTCGCATGATTTTATTGCGATTGTACTTTTTGACAAATTGATCATTGTTTACAAGATTTATATCAAATTTCATTATTGCCTCGATACATCTTAGAGCGCTCTCTTGATCATCCAAATCATAAGTAAAAACATGGCTTAAATTTTCTTCAAGGAATTGTTTAGCTACACCTTTAACTCCAGCTAAAACAGGCTTATCGAATGAACCATAGTCAAAAATTTTAGATGGAATAACACTTTTAAATACATCAAAATCGTTTAGCTGAAGAAATAAAACATCAGACTTATTATAATAAGCCAATAACTTATTTCTAGTAACAGGTGGAATAATTTGTACATTGTTTATTTTTAATCTAGCTATCTCTTTTTTAATTAGTTGCACCGAACTACCGTCTCCAATCAACTGGAAAAAAATTTTATCATTTAGTTGTTGTGCTATTTTAGGAATAGTTTTTTCCAATCCTTGGCCATAGCCAATATTCCCAGCATAAGTTATTTTTAATGGTTTGATGATTTTACTTTTCCACTTTTTTTTATTATTTTTTCTATTTTCAATGAAAATCTGATCAATTCCATTTGTAAAAATATTTATATGACTATTTTTGAAATTAATATGTTTATATTTTAAAAAACCTGGTGAAACAAAATTTATCCAAGTTGAATGACTGACAATTTTTGATTCAAAATAAGATATCATTTTTATTAAAATTTTTCCAAAGAAGCTGTTGGAAAAATTCAATGATTTTAAACTATCTGAAAAAATATCTCTTATATCAACTGCAAATTTTTTCGAGAAAATTTTTGAAATAACAAATCCTAGCATTGATGTACCAAATCTGGAAGATGTTGCAAAAACAACATCGTATTTATTTCTATTTTTAAGTGCAAACATTAAAGATTTAAAGAAAAAAAAAGAGAATGACATAGTTTGTCTTATAAAGCTATTGTTATGTTGTGGTATTTTAATTCTCTGAATATGGATATTGCCAAAAATTTCTACTTTTTTAACATCTTCAATTTTTCCGTATCTGTGTGGAAAAGTGGTTAGAAGTATTACATTTTTAAAACGTGAATTGTTTTTCAATGTTGAAATTAGTGATTGCGCGCGATATGAGCCCGCGCAAAAGTCTGGTGTAAAGTAAAACGAGAGGACTAGAAGATTAATAAAATAATACCTTAAATATTGATTTGTGGATTAGTGACACAAATCTATACAGCGAGTTTTGCTCTTGAATTAGCCATTTTTTATGAAATTCATTATAAATACCCTTTCCAGTAATTTCATACATTATTTTTAATTGAGTAATATGTAGTTTGTGATAAAAATGGCTTGAAATCATTGAAATCGGCTTATTTGATAGCTCATATTTTGACCAATATCCCAGATCATAATGCTTCAAGTTTTTTTCTATGGTTTCTGAAAATTCTTTGAACATTTTCTTTGCATTAGGGTCATTATAATAGAGATAGTAGTCATAAATTCCCCAAAGAGACCATATGAAACCATTTAAAATATGAGTAGGTGGAAATACAATGTACTCTTCAATCCATTTATTTCCAAACTTATCAATACATATTACTCCGCCTTCATTAATATCGAACTGAAAACTTTTATAAACATCAGCAATACTTTTCTCGTATTTAATATTTTTTGTCTCTTTTAAAGCTCTTAATAATAATGATAATCCTTGCCCTTGAGCCAATCCTGAATACCATGGTTTTTTTAATGTATCTCTATACTCAAAGTTGAATTTATGCATCCATACTTTTATGTTATTATCGTTTTTTGCTAGGTTTTCACACAGCCAATCTGCTGATTTAATAAATTTTGTATAATTTTTTTTTGATTTTGTTGATAACCAAATATTATAGTTACCTAATCCCCATTGAGCAATTGCAATAGGATTATACTGCTTTCCAATAGAACCTTTATAATCAAGCATCGGTATCTCATTATCATCTGCACAAGAAATGAAGTCAGCTTTTTTGTGAAAAGTCATGTAATAACTTCCAAGAGATTCAATTTTAAATCCTTTGCTAGCTTCAGGCTTTTCATGCCAAAAACTAAGTTGACTATTGCCTTCAAAAATATAGGCTCTTATTATCCTATTCCAGTATCTTAGCTTTTTCAAACTATTTCAAAAAGTTTTTTAATGATGCGGGACGAAGTTTTACCATCCCACAAAGGTGGTATGGAGCTTTTTTTCCACTCACCATTTAATAATTTTTTTAAAGTTAATGAAATATTTTTTGGATTAGAGCCAACTAATACATTGGTGCCAATATTGACTGTCTCCGGACGTTCGGTATTATCTCTAATTGTAATGCAGGGAACATTCATTACAGTTGTTTCTTCTGTGATTCCTCCGGAATCCGTAATCACGCCTAAAGATCTTTCTACTAAATAATTAAAATTCAAATATCCTAGTGGTTCTACTATGTGCAAATTTTTAAACGACAAAGATAAGCTAGAAATCTTTTTTATAGCTCTTGGGTGAGCTGGGAAAATAATTGGTAAATCTTTAGCATTATTGCAAATTTCAGTCAAAATTTTTTTTAGATTATATGGGTCATCTACATTAGATGGTCTATGAAGAGTTAGTATAACAAATTCTTTTTCTTTAAGTTGTAATTTTTTCCAAATATCGGGCATTGTAAATTTTGATTTAAATCTTGTCAATGTATCAATCATAGTGTTGCCAACAAAAAATATATTTTTTTTATCAACCCCAATTTTTTCTAAATTTTGATTAGCAGTTTCAGATGTAGTAAAAAAATAATCCGTTATACTGTCTGTCACAATCCTATTAATCTCTTCAGGCATTGACATATCAAATGATCTTATACCGCCCTCTATGTGGACAACTTTCTTCATCATTTTTTTTGCTACAATTGAACATGCCATGGTTGAGGTAACATCTCCAACTACAATACAAAAATCTAGATCAGCATTATATAGAAGTTTTTCGTAACCCATCATTATCTTAGCAGCTTGTTCAGATTGAGTACCGCCACCTGCATTTAAATTATAATTTGGATGTGGAATACTAAGTTCTTCAAAAAAACTTTGACTCATATTTTTATCAAAATGTTGTCCAGTATGAATTAATCGAAAAGAAATATCTTTTCCTATTTTTTTTTGTCTCACAATCTCATCAATTAATGGACAAATTTTTATGAAGTTTGGTCGTGCGCCAGCAATTAGATCAATTTTCATTATTTAACCTCTATCCAGCTTCCTTTTTTGATTGACTCAATACTAGCTAGTGAAGCTGAGGATGTATTGATTAATTCGTCTATAGATATAAGTTGCTTTCCTCCACTTTCAACTAAGTTTATAAATTTGTTAAATTGATTCGTATGACCTTTGTCAATCTTTGTTGTTAAGCTTTTAAAACCTTTAACGTTGTATGCATATGTTCTTCTGAAGTTATCAATAACCCAGGTTTTGTCTGATGAATAAACTTCTACTCTTTCTTTACTGTATTTTTTCGATCCGTTTGAGAAGTAGTTTACACAGGCATTTGAACCATTTGAAAATTTTAATAGGATGCTAACGTTATCTGTTTTTAACGATGAGTTATTGCCTAAACTATTTGCACATACAAAGTCAATTCTGGAACCAGCTAGGAACGAGCATAAATCAATTAAATGACAGGCTTCACCAACAATGCGACCGCCTCCAATTGATAAATCATGAACCCAGTGATCCTCTGCAATATAACCCGCATTCATATTTGCAATTATATTTATCGGTTGTGAATTTTTTAATAAATAAGCTTTTATTTTTTCTGAATGAGGGGAAAATCTTCTATTAAAACCTACCATGAAAGATTTATCCCCAATATTTTTTAGTTCTTGATGTACTTGATTTAACTCATGAAAACTAAGAGCTAATGGTTTTTCTACAAATATATTTTTATTAGCTCTTATGCAATCAATTACTAATTTTGCGTGCATGTTATGCCTAGTTGCAATTATAACAGTATCTATCATTTCATCATTTAATATATCATTATAATTTGTTGTAGTATGTTCTATTTTATATTTTTTTGCTAGAGCGTTAGCATTAATACCTGTTTTTGCAGCTATAGACTTTATCTTGGCTCTGCTTTTTTTTAATGCTGGTAAAATTGTCATTTTAGAAAAATTTCCCGCTCCAATTAACCCTATAGTACCCTTCTGAGAAGTGATTTGAATTTTTTTATCAAATTTTTCAAATCTCGTGTTTTCAGCCTTAACTTTTTGGTCATAATAAAGCAGCGATGCTATAGAATTTTTTTCGCCTATTTTATCATAAATTTTATAAAAATCTATAATTGACTCCTTTTGGGTCACCAACTTGCTTACTTTAACTTTTTCACTTTCAAGCGATGACAGAAATGCTTCAAAATTTCTCTTTTCAGTCCATCTAACAAATGGAAGTGGATAATCAATACCTTTATTTTCATAGAGAGTATCATATCTACCAGGACCATAACTACATGAAACTTGAAATGTTAATTCTTTTTCATAAAAATCTGATCGATTCAAATTTAGACCAACAACGCCAACTAAAATTATTCTTCCTCTTTTTCTACTCATTTTAGCGGCATCAGAGATTAATATATCTGATTTTGTTGAAGCAGTTATTATTATACCATCTGAGCCAATTCCATTTGTAAGGTCCATAATATATTTAACACTATCATTGTCTGATGGGTTGATTGTGTTTATTCCGAATTCATCTGCTTTTTTACATTTCCAATCATCAACGTCAATTCCTATAACTCTGCAACCATTTTGCATCAAAAGCTGACAGGTTAAAATACCAATTAAACCTAATCCAAATACTACGACTGTCTCACCAAGTGTTGGATTTAATAACCTAATTCCCTGTAAACCAATTGAACCAACTACAGTAAATGCTGCGTCTTCGCTAGATACGATTTTTGGGACATGCGCTGCCAAATTTTTATTTATCAATACAATTTCAGCATGTGGTCCATTTGTTACAACTCTATCACCTATAGTAAATTCTGATATCCCCTCACCGATATCTATTACTTCTCCCACATTACAATAACCCAACGGAATTGGCTCTTCTAATTTTCTAAATACTGTCTCAAGTGTTGGCAGCATACCATCAGATTTGATTTTATCCAAAACCTCAATTACGCGCTCAGGTTGCTGTCTTGCTTTTTGCAAAATGCTAGATCTACTGAATTCAACCAGCATTTTTTCAGTTCCAAGTGAGACTAAGCTATGCGAGGTCTTAATTAAGAGCGAGTTTTTTGAAATCAAGGGAGAGGGATATTCCTCTAAACTAGTTTTTCCAGTTTTAATGTTTTGAATTATTTGTTTCATATTTATTATACATTTGATTTATTAATTCTTCTTTATCATTGGCTGATGGATAGTTAATTAATACAGCATTGTATTTACCCTTGAAAACAAAAGTGCTTCCAGCAGCGACTCCAACTATGCCTAGCCTTTCGATAGCCTCTCCTATATCATGAAGACTGCCGGCACCACCAAGAATCGTTAAAGGTATTTTGAGTATTTTTTTTAACTCAATAGCTAACTCAATATTAAACCCATTCATCATACCATCATTATCTATTGAGTTGATGACAATCTCTCCTATACCCATTTTTTCAAGATATTTAGAGTATTCAAAAACATTTAAATTTGTATTTTTTTTACCATTTGATAAATAAATATTATAATTATTGCTAAATTTTTTCTTTTTAATATCAAGAACTGCAACAATACTTTGCCTTCCAACTAAGCTTGAAATTTCTTTAACTAGTTCAGGATTATTTATAGCTAGCGAGCTAATCGCAACTTTTTCAACCCCTAATTTTAAAATCCTTATAACTTGATTTTTATTTGTTATTCCACCCCCATAGCAAAGCGGCATTCTACATTCTGTAGCTAATTTTGAAATCAGGTCGTAGTCAGGTTCCTTTGAATTAACAGTAGCATCAATATCAAGTACAATTAATTCATCAACGAATTTTTCATTAAATATTTTAACTGCATTTAATGGATCACCAATGTACGTAGAATTATTAAACTTTTTTGTTTTTACCAGACCTTTTTTATGAATCAATAAACATGGGATTATTCTTGGATGAAGCATTATGTAATACTGTTAAAGTTTTTTAAAAGCTCTAACCCATTAATGTGACTTTTTTCAGGGTGAAATTGCACTCCGTAAATATTGTTTTTTCGTATAGCGCTTGTAAATTTTTTTGGATATTTAGTGTATGCTATTTGATCTTCTTTATTATAATTATCAAAAAAAAATGAATGTACAAAATAAAACCTTGACCCTTGCTTTATATTTTTAAATAAATTATTGTCTGAAAAAAAAACACAATTCCAACCCATGTGAGGTATTGAATTATCCATCGGAATATCCAAAGATTTAAAACTTTTAACTTTACCTTCAACCCATCCGAGTCCACTAATTTTACCCTCATCGCTAATAGCTGATAAGATTTGCATACCAGCACAAACCCCCAGAATGGGAACTTTTTTTAACAAAACTTTATCTTGTACAGCTTCTCTGAGACCTGATTTTATAAATGTATCCATTACATAATCAAAAGATCCAACTCCTGGAAGTATTATTTTATTAACAGTACTTAGATCTGATAAATTTTTTATTATTTTTGATTGAATATTTAAATATTTATATGCGCTTAGGAAAGCGTTGATGTTACCGCAACCATAATCAACAATACCAATCATCTCTTTCCGCCTTTTTCAATACCAATTAATCTTGAAATAGATGATCCAATTTTGTAAATATATTTATTAGACTTGTAGTCTTTATACGTCTTGTGTGGAATAAGAAAATATTTTTTTAATTCATCAACTGAGATCAACAATTTATTTGCTATAAACTCAAAATCTTTTTTTATGTCAATGCTATCGTATGGTTTGGACTTTAAAATTTCTAGTGCCTCATCTCTTTTCATTTGTCCAGTTAAAATAAGGCTTGAAAACTGAACTTTTCTCGTATCATATCCAAATCTTTCATATAACCAGTATGATTCATAAAATTTAGTAAACCTAGATTCAAAATGTTTTTGAGGATATTCTTGAAAATCAAATTTTTCAACCAGAGTTTTTACAGCAGAATTTTTGTTATAGGGTATGAGATCTAAAGGTCTCCAGGTTTTAATTTTTTTAATGTAGGGTAAATAAAACCTATGCCAAATAATATTTGTAAATGGGAAAGATATTAACTTTTTAGTTCCAAATTTTTTTTGAATATCTTTGAGCTGCGATGAATCGGATTGATAATACATCCATTGTTTGGGGTTTCTTACACACTCAGTAGAAAAATTGCCACCTGTTAATATATTTTTAACTTTATACTTTGATGCAAATTTATACATTGAAGCAAAAAAAGCATGATCTTGTGGAGAATCGATGTGCGGTACTCCAGATTTAAAAAAGGAAAGTTGCAGATCTCTCATTTCTTCCCAATCAATTACCACAGTGTAGAGATCTAAATTTAATTTTTCAATTAATTTTTCAATATTATTTACCGCAATTTGTGAATTCCATCCTGCATCTACATGAAAAACTAAAGGTTTCAAGCCAAAGTCTTCAACAATCTTATAAAGGAGAAATGAGCTATCTATTCCACCGCTAATTCCAAAAATACACTCGAACTCTTTACCCAAAGCATCCCTCTTGATTTTATCTATTTTTTCCTGAAGAAAATTCTCATGACCTACCCCGAATTTCCAAGAAGGTAAAATTTTATTTTTAAAAACTATACAATGGTCACAGACCCCTTCATCATCAAAATATATTTGAGAATCTGTGTTGTCCATAACGCAATTTGAACAAATTTTTAATTTGTCTTTAATTTTCATAATATTTTCTGTGAACTTTACTTATATATTTAAAAGTACTATTAGAGCACTTTTCCCATGAAAAATTTTTAGCATGATGAAATGATTTTTTAGCTATTTGGTTGCGAAATTCATCATCAAAAATAAGTTTATCAATGGAAAGAGCAATGGAATTATAATCCTCAGGATTGAAATAAACTCCATATTCTTTGAGAATTTCAGGCATTGGCCCTCTATCAGAGCAAGCAATTGGTAGTCCTGCGGACATTCCTTCCAATAAAGTATTTGGCATATTTTCACAACTTGAAGCAAAAATAAAAATATCAGCGCTTTTCAAAACGCTTGGCAGTTTACTATGATCAATATAACCCAATAATTTGATAAATTTTCTCTCTGGATCATGATGTTGTATAGTATTTAATAGTTTATCATTTTCTTTGTTTCCTCTTCCTGCTAAGCCTCCACCAGTTAATGTGAGGTGAATATTTGGGTATTTTCTCTTTAAAATGGAAACAGCTTTAACTACTTCGTTTTGATGTTTATAAGGTGCGGCATTTGAAACATATATGCATTTTATCCTCTTATTATTTTTTAAGACCTTTTTTTCTCTTGGCTTAAATCTAAATGACTCATCGACTCCATGCGGAATTAATATAAATTCATTTAATTTTCCCGCAGATTTCTGAATGGTCTTGGAAGCATATTTAGTTAAAAAAATTGAGCCATTCGAGGATCGCAGAGTTGAGTTTTGCACATACTTTAAAACTATCAATCTTAATCTTGAAATAGATAATCCATATTTCCGCATTATACCAGGTTCATACGATAGCATATCTCTACTCATTGAAATAAAAGGGTAAAATCTGTTAAAACTTCCCGAGTCGATGTTGAGCGCAATTGTACATTTATTTTCAACCATTTTTTTTGGCAAAGTAAATGCTTCCCAAAATACTTCATTTAAAATATTTTTAGAACTAACAATGTGTTTGGTAATCCAATCTTTATTAACTAGCTGATTTAATAATTCGCTATAGCTCCAAACATGAACTCTGTCAATTTGATGACCTGGCTTGTCAATTGAATTTAAAATTCCGATTAAGTGTGATTTAGCACCGCCCGACCTTGCTCGTGATGCATTTATTCCCAATATTCTTGATTGGTTTATATTTTTATTGCTTCGCATTATTTTTTTAAACTTATTGAAAAGGCTCCCCATGTATAATGGGATTCAACAATCATAAATATTGATCTTATCAGATTATTTGCTAATAAACCTATAAATATTCCTAATGTGCCAAAATTTAACATTGATAGAAGCCAAATCAAAAACCCAATTGATCCTGACAAAATCTGATTACGCATTAATCGAAAACCTGCGCCTTCAAGCATAAAATAATTTTGTGAATGCCAAAATGGTGTTATGAAAATAAATGATATGAATATCATCATAATTTCAACTTTAAGATTTACGTAATTAATCAGATTGCCTCCGACTATGCTAAAGATATAAGGTATAATAAGTGAAGCTAAGATACCTGATAAAAATAAGACTGAAGATAGAAAAATATAATACTTTATAGATTTCAAGTTAAGTTCTTCCTTTGTTATTTTTTCATAATTATTATAGAATGACGGATTCCATACCTGATTTAAAGAAGTAGCGATAACCTGAGGTATTCCAGATATTGATAAACACAGAGTCCACACGGCCACTTGCTTTTCACTCAGAACAATATCTATAAAAAAATTATTTCCATATCCGTTTAACCATCCAATTAAGTAAATTACTAAATAGGGAAAGAGTAATTTAATTTTCTGAGCTGTTTCATTTGGATTTCTTGAGATTTTAGTATTTTTGAATGATCCAAATATTGAAAATACCGTGAGAGCTCCACCAGCTGCCATACCAGCAAATAAAGAAGCTATATTTTTAAAATAATAAAATGATAATATTCCTACAATTAATGATAACAATGGTATTAAAAAACTATAATACAGAGAACTAAAATGGTCTTCAAAAAGTCTCAATAACTGACCTTTCAATAGTGCAAAAGACGCAAAAAAACCAGCAGTAACTATTATAAAATTGACCAAACTATAGGGGTTAAAAGCATATATTAATAAAAATGTTAAAATTATTATTGATGTTATTTGTAAAAAAGATATTGTTGCATTCTGCATAATTTCATTCTTTTTACTAACTCCCACCTTAATTTCATTTACAGAAATTTCTACTATTCCCGCGTGCCCAATGCTAGTTAAAATAGTAAACATTGCGTAAAAAATACCAAATTTTGAATAATCATCAATTTCAAGAACCTTCGCAAGCCACATAAAAAAAAGGAATGTAAAGCCTTTTAGTATTACTGATGTAACTAAGAAAATAAAGCTATATTTAAATTTCATTTTTTAGATAGCCTGATCTTTCATTTGATAAAATACCAATAAAAAAAGATAACATGAATGCTCCGTGAGACTCTTTGAATGTTTCATGAAATAAGCCATATACAAGTACTGAAAAAAAGGCTAAAAATAAATCAAAATGTTTAATAAATAAGTTTTTAGAAACTACATATAAAAGATACAAATAAAAAATCATACCTAAAATTCCAGTCCGCAAGAGAACGTCTAGTATTTGATTATGTGAAGACCCAGTTATTGAGCCTTTTAAACTCCAATAACCTAAAAAACTATTACTAAAAAAAGGGTTTTCAATGCTTTTGTTAAATATTTGTCTCCAAATTGTTAATCTTTGCCCCTCAGATGAGGTAATATCGCTTAAATTATTCAATAATTCTCCAGATAAAATTAAATTAAACAACCTAGCAGAATAAAAGTCCGCAAAAAATGAAATCTCAGGTAAAATAAAAAATATTAAATAGACAATCGAAGAAGAAATAAGTAACAATCTAATTGCTGTTTTAAAGTTAATTTTAAATAAATTTTTGAATTTTATTGCTAGATAAAAAAATATCGAAATAATAAGAGAAACTATAGACGAACGTGAAAATGTCAGCAATAATCCAATAAAAATTATAATTATTCCTAAAAATCTGAGCTTATCTTGTATAAACCCTTTAAATAGATTTTCACTTAGAAATAAAATCCAGATAGAAGATAAATAAATAAAACCGATTCTTTGGCTTCCAACTAAAACTTTAGCATCAGCTCCACTTGAAATACCTAAATGGAGGGTTGTGTATATTGAAGAAAACGAAAAAATTAATGAAATGAAGATTAATGAATATTTGAATGCGAGAATTTCATCTTTTTTGATATTCACATAAGAAAAAGAAAAAATTGAAATAAATATTAAAAAACTTATGAGACTTCTAAGTAGATGCGGGTTAGAGTAGAATGTTAAAAAATGACCAAACAAAAAAATACCAAGTAAATAGATAAGGAAAATGGTTACAAATTTTGGCGGATTTATTATTTTTTTTCTGTAAAAAAATATAAATAAACAATATAAAACAAATGAATAATTAATACTAATACCTGAGACTGAAATTGGGATCAGAAAAAATGAAAAAAGCGCGGTTTTAAGAATTATGCTTTTCATTCCATTCACTCAAAAATTTCAAAACAATTTCTTCTTGTGAAAGATTGGTTGGTCCGATGTTTAATTTTTTCCACTCTAAGCAGCTATCTTTTGATTTAAAGTTTGAAGAATTTGAGTATTTAATAATTTGACTATATTCATAAATTGAAAAAGATTTTGGGTAGGATTCCAAGATATCGCCATATTTTGCGATGCTTTTTAGCTTACCCCACTTAACAAGGCCAATTTTTTTTTCAAGATATGTTGGTAATAGAGCTAAAGTTGAGGGTTCAACGAGAACTATTTTTGAAGATAAAACTGTACTGTATAAGTTTTTTTTTGAGATTTCTATTATGTTTTCATTTAATACAAAATCAGTTATTTTTTTATCACTGGAGCTAGGGTGAAATTTTACTCTTAATTCATAATTATTTTTTTTTAAAAAATTATTAAGATTTTTTAAGTGATCTAAAAATTGCTCTATTCTTTCAAAGCAATAACCATAATTATAAAGTGATGTTTCAATATAGGTTACAATATTTCTTTTAGGTTTACATGTTTTTAAACTCACTTCTTCGCTAAAATCATTATTAATCAGTTCATTTAGATCCGGATACCCTATACATTCAACTTCATATGTTTTATATCCATATCTTGAGATAGCGTATTCTCTATCAGATTCTATTAAAACAAATGCATAATCTGCTTTTGAAGTAATGCTTGCCTTAATATCCATTTTACCTAAAACGCGAGTAAATATATTTTTTATAAATTCAATGTATAGTATTATAGGTGCCTTTGTTATAATCAGTGATTTTAAATACATTGGCCAAAAATATCTTATACCCTTTATGAAGTGCTTTGATCTAAAAATTGCTCTTTTAATAAAATTAGACTTCCCAAAAGGTTTTTCATCACTATAGTTATACACCGATTGCACACCGTGAAACAAATGAATCGTTTTAATGTTTAAATATTTTGAATAAATATTTATCGCTCTATGCGTAAAAGCGTCCATAGAAAGGAAAACTATGAAGTCCGGTTTTTCCAACTTAATTATCTGAAAAATGTTTTTTCCTTTATAATAGTCAATATCATAAATATTTATTTTTTTAATTACTTCTGAATTAGGTCTGCCTTTATCATCTCCATATTTACCCAAATGAATAAGCTTAAATTTACTATAATTCTTAAAAACTCTTGAATAGTGGTGGGCTCCTTCTGTCCATCCATCAATACCCAATATTTTAATTTTTTCTGAAAACACTGTATATACCTATTTTAGAGCTTGGTAAAAATCTATTCAAAATCAAGCTTGAAAAGTGAAGAGATTAAAATTATTGGATGTAGCTTTTTTTGGTAATCAATAATATGGTGAAAAGAGCTTTTTGGCTTTAAAAGTTTTTTATTTAGGGCTGATTCTATAATATCCTCTTTAGATATTTTACTATCTACATGAGGCACGATTGATATGTCGGAATAATTAATCTTAGTTGTCGGAATCTTAGTAAAACCCAACTCCAAAAGTGAAATATATCTATGATGACCATCAATGATTACATTAGTTTTATCACAAATTATAATCGATGGTAATATTGCATAAGGCCTCAATGACTTTAAATATTGAAATAATGCACTTTGTCTTTCACGCACAACTTTTTCATGCGGAAAAATTTTATTGGAATCTACAAACTGTGTTGACGTTATTAGTGATTCATTAATTTTAATTGATAACACTATGAGTTAATCCTTTCAATGAAAGATCTATCATGATGTTTGATCTTATTCTTTTTAATAAAATTTATAATGTCATAGTAAAAATTAACGTTATTATGTTCTCCACCGTAACTCAAATCATCTATGATAACAAAGTCATTATTTATTTTTAAGACCTCATAAAAATAAATTATCTTTTGATTTGGTTCATTTACGAAATATAACCTTGCTCCTTCTTGCCATATATTATTAGCCGTTAACCAGGATTTAGTAATATTCCTTGAAATCAGTTTCCTGTGTGTAAGAAAAATAAATTTATGGTTCTTGCTATATTCCTTTTTTAAAAAGTTAATCGTTCCATCTAAAGAATCAATTTTCAATAAGTCTTTATAGGAATTCTTATTGTTAACTGATTTCAAAAAATTTTCAGTATCTGCAATAGTATTGTCAATATCTACAAAAATTATTCTTTCTTTATTTTTTAATAAAAATAATCTTAGATCTAAAACTTGAATATGTATTACAATTTTTTTTATAAGACTCTTTAGATAGTTTTTAATCACGCGTGATTTCTTCTAAGCTTTTGAATATGAGCCTGTTTTCATTTTTCGATCTAGATGCTATTCTTAAATAATTTCCATTTATACCGATTTTATCATCACAATTTCTTGTGTATATGCCATGTCTAATTAACATGAGAGAACATAATAAATCAGATTCAAATTTATCCCCTATGTCAGTAAGTACAAAATTTGAAAGCGTTGGTATGCAACTTATATTTTTAATTGATTTTAAGTCATCATAAAATTTTATTGTATCATTAATATATCGTTTTCTTTCAATCTCATATCTTTTTTTAAATTCTTTATCATTATAAATGTTTAAAAAATATTCAGCTATCCCATTTGAATTCCAAAGATAACCCTTAGATAAAAATCTCTTTACCTTTTTTGGATCCATAACTGCATAGCCAATTCGTATTCCGGCAACTCCAAAATCTTTAGACATGCTTTTTATTATAATTAAGTTTTTATATTTTTCTGTTAAGTCATAATAATCAATCATATCTAAAGATTCATTTTCGTAAGCAAAATGTACAAAACTTTCATCAAGGATTATATTTTCACAAAACTTGAACTCGTCTAAAATTTTTATAATTTGGCTTTTATTTAAATAAGTACCCGTGGGGTTGTTTGGGTTTACAATAACTACAGTATTTGGTCTTTTTGAATTAACAAACTCTATAAAATTTATCAAGTTTACATTAAAAGCATTTTCTTTGTGAGTTTTGTAATATAAAAGCTTTACATCTTGACTTAAAAATTCATAATAGGGTGAAAATGTAGGCAATGTTATAACACAGCTATTTTCAATAATAGAATTGCAAATAGATTCGATTAATTCTGTTGCGCCATTGCCAATTAGAATTTTTTCTTTATCAACATTAATTGCATTTGATAATAATTGCGCGATTTGTTGATTTTGTGAAGGATAAAATTCTAAATATTCTCTTAACTTTCCACTAGAAATTAAATCTTTTGACATATACTCAATGAAGAGATCTGTAGCGTAAGGATTTGATAAAAAACATGCGTCAACTTTAATGTTTATTTCATCAGAAATATTTTTTAGTGATTGAATGCTTGGGGAATGAGAACCCGATCTTGATTTTAAATCAATGATTGAGTTATGAATTCGTTTTTCATTTTTGGTTATGTTAAGTTTCATCCTAGTTCTCGAATTTATCAGAATAACTTGATAGGTATTCTTCGTTAATATTGAAAATCAAATCTGTTTGCATCTTTGGAAATGATTTCTTTAAAAAAAGTTTATTCTTCCATTTTCCATAGCTAAATTTTTTATTTTTAAATACAGGGTTAGGCGAAAATCTTGGACTAACCTCAAGTAAATAGGGAATCGAAGAAAGATCATCGTTTTCCCATGCAAAATCAAATGCTGCCATCTTGAGATCTAGTATTTTTGTTGTTTCAATAAAATAATTATTCCATTTAGACGGATAGTTTTCAAAGTCAATATACGAACCATGACTACTTGCGGTTGGTCTCCATTCATCATGTGGATTTATTCTCCAATATGACAGCACAACTTTTTCATTTACAATAGTAACTCTCAAATCTTTTTTAATGTTCAATAAGGATTGAAAAATATAATTGTCAAACTTTTCTTTAAAATCACTGGTTTTTACAAAATAAGTTAGGTCATCCATACTTTCAAATTTATGGATATCTTTACTTCCTGAAGAATATTCGCCTTTTAACAACAAAGGGAAGGTTAAATTTTTTTCTAGCGACAACTTTGTTGGAAATATCTTTGTCTTAGGGTGAAGTATTTTTTTTCTTTCTAATTCTTTGTACATATAAGACTTATTTTCCCAAAATTTTAGATCAGAAGAACATGGGTATATTTTATTCAAGTTTCTCTCAAGTTCTTCTGCAGTAGAAATGATTGATAAGCTGTAATTTTTAATTTTCTTTTTAAAGATTGATTCAGATGGCGACCACAGAAAATTTGAATTTTTGATACTATTAAAATTATATTTTATTCTAAACTTTAAATTCTTCTTAATAAGAAAATAGATAGTTGACATTTCCCATAAAAAAATTTCATTACTAAAAGTGCCTTTAATAAAGCTAACGTAGACTATATTTTTTGATCTTCTATCGTAATTTTTTATAAAGTTTTTTATGCTAATTTTTTTTGTAACATAATAAAATAAAAAAATTGACTTAAGTATTTTTTTTAAATACATAAAAACTGAGAGTTTTTTATTTAAGGTCTATCTATTCTAAAAAATTTTAGAATAGATAATCAAACAAATCGTAATTTTTCTTGGATCTTTTTCTCTTCCGGGTAAACTGTTTTAATCCCATCACCTAAACTTTCTTCAACATCTCTTATTCCGGAAACTAGTCTTTTTAAACCGACAGGTTCTACTGAGGCTGATTGGTCTGACCCCCACATTGACCTGTCTAAAGTAATATGTCTTTCAATAATATTTGATCCTAAAGCTACGGATGCTAATGTAGGCGTTAAGCCAGTCTCATGCCCAGAATAGCCAATCGGAACATTAAATTTTTCCTTCATATTTTTGATAACTTTTAAATTAATTTGATTAATTGGACAGGGATATGTTGAAGTGCAATGAAGAAGCGCATAATTTGACTCTGAGTCATTCATTATATCTACGGCTCTATCAATTTCTTCGATCGTTGACATACCTGTTGATAATATAACAGGAAAACCTGATTCAGCATATTTCTTTACTAAATTATCATTTGTTATACATGCTGAAGGGATCTTATGAAAAGGAGGATCGTATTTATTTATAAAATCTATGGAATTCACATCCCAACACGATGCTGTCCATAAGATATTTTTTTCTCTACAATAACTATCAATCGAATTATACTCCTCTTCTTGAAATTCAATTTTATATCTATATTCAAAATAGCTAATATATCCCCAAGGAGTTTCTCTCATTACTTCTCTCTGATCAATTGGAACGCATAGCTCAGGGTCTCTTTTTTGAAATTTTACCGCATCACAGCCAGCCTCTACAGCAACATCTATAAGTTTTTTTGCTAAATCAATTTGTCCATTATGATTAAGACCAATTTCCGCAATAACAAATACTGGATTATTTTCTCCAATTAATTTGTTTGAAATTTCAATTGTTTGGTTCATTTTTTACCTCGATTATTAATTCTGCAAATTCTCTAAAAGATCCTTCTCCGCCTTTTTTTGAACAAATATAATCAACTTGTGATTTTATTTTACCAAATGCGTCGGAAGGGCACCCAGTAAATCCTACGATTTTCATTGCTTCTGCATCGTTTAAGTCATCACCAATGTATGCAATACTACTTGGATCCAAATTATTATTTAATATGAATAATTTAATAAATTCTTTTTTCTTTTTAATACCAACAAAACATTTATCAATATTGAGCTTTTGGGCTCTTTTTTTTACAATTTCTGAATTTTCGCTCGTGCATATAATGGTCTCAATTTGATTGTCAAATAATCTTTCAACACCCATTCCATCTCTAGTGTTAAACTTTTTCATCTCATTTCCAGATTCGTCATAAATCATACCACCATCTGTCCAGACACCATCTATATCAGTAATTACAGTTGAAATATTTCTAATTAAATCTTTATTTACCATGCTGTCCATCCACCATCTATTGGTATTGTTGCACCTGTTATATATGAAGAGTCTTCTGAAGACAAAAGCTTAATAATTCCCATAATTTCTGAAGCATCCATCATTCTATTTAAAGGAACATTTTTTGAATAATTATCAATAAAGTCACTATCCTGATTGTATAAAACTCCTCCAGGTACTAATGAGTTGACTCTTATAGGTGCTAAATGAGTAGCTAAATGCTTAGTCAGACCTACAACGCCGTGCTTACTAATTGTATATCCAATATGTTTCTGCGTATTATTGTAAATAAAGTTTTTTGGCGATCTAACACCGTAAAGCGATGAAAAGTTAATGATCGATTTAGGGGATTTTGTGAATTTTGCAAATGCCCTGCAAACAGAAAATAAAGCAATTAAATTAACTTCAAAATAATTTCTCAACGATTCTAAGGAAATTGATTCAAGGTTCGAATTACTTTTTCCTTCTTCAACATGGTCGTTAATTGCAAATAAGTTTATAATTACTTCAGCTTCAGAGTGTTCTTTCATTAAATTAATAACTTGATTTTCATCTGTTAAATCATTTCCCAGATCTTTATCAACAACTACAACATTATGATTAGGTATTTTTTTAAAACCTGCAACTATAGTTTTGCCAAAAATTCCCTCTGAGCCAGTGATTATTATTTTTTTCATTTTGAAATGTTCTTAAATGTATAATCAAAAGCATCAACTGTTTTATCTAGATGGCTTTTTTGGTGAGAATACGATGGAACAAACATATTATTCCACAAAATACCTCTTGAAGCTAGTAACTCCAACATTTTCATTCTTTTCTCATTAAAGAAACTATTTTGAACAAACATAAAGCGACAATCATATCCTATCAGATCTAAATTCTTATCTAGTCCATATTTTATCAATGATTTTTCCAATGCTTCTTTTAATGAATTTCCAAAATTCCAAATATACGAAATTACATTTTTATCCTTTATCTCTTGTATAGTAAAAAGAGCTGCTGCCATTGGAAGCGCATCTCCACCAAAAGTTGTAAACCCCCAAATTTTTTCAAAAAAGTCCATTATTTTTGATTTTCCAGCAACTACCGAAATAGGGAAGCCATTAGATATTCCTTTTGAAAAAGTTGCAATGTCAGGTACTATATTAAAAAAGTCCTGTGCTCCACCAATTGCAAATCTAAAACCTGTCCACATTTCATCAAAAATCAGTACAATGTTTTTATCATCACAAAGACTTTTAATTTTTTTAAGATAATCTTCTTTTGGGCTCTCAAATGCTGTTTCAATTATTATTGCGGCTACATTGTTTTTTGTTTCATGTAAAATTTTT
>CEQY01396416.1_pt1 | contig 28528 bp, 26 predicted proteins | sample 361391 | NCBI WGS metagenome assembly CEQY01 (sample SAMEA2621075, study PRJEB7988) | marine metagenome | isolation source: saline water (ENVO:00002010), including | reverse complement strand
GTCATGATCTGGGAACAATCAATAATTGGCTTTCTCTGAATGGTTGGGAGGTGTTAGGTTTTGCCAAAATTCTTTCTGCGATAGTCACTATAAAGATAGTCAGCTTTAATAAATATAACGTCACACCTCTATGGGATGGCTTTAAACAATTAAAATCGTGGCCTTCTCGAAAAATAATAATAGTTTCTTTTTTTATTTTAAGTGTTTTTTATGCCCTCATTCATCAATTTGGTGGGGGAGTGCAAGATAGTATTTACATGGACAACTTGGCCATGTCATCTATTCTGGGATCCATTCTTTTTTTTGGAGTTGATATTTTAATCTTAGGATTTTTGATGAACTTCTTTCAAAGTCAGCTTCCCCAGCGCTTTGAGTTGGCTTTTCATTTGATGATACTCACTCTGATCGTGACGGTCCTCGATTTTGTTTTGCTTTATCTCGCAAAGCTTAATATCTCAGTTATCGATCAATTTATGCCATGGATAAAACTATCCACCTATACCACAAGTTTTTTCTTATTTTTTATGGTGTTAAAAATTCTTAAAAGTGAGATCTATTTATCGGAGCTCATTCATTCTGTTTTGTTTTTAAGCATTTTTGTTCTTTGCTCAAAAGTTGTTCTACCTTATCTCGACAAGTATATATTATTTTTAGTCGTCCATTTTATATTTCTCTATTTTTTATTATTGCAGAGAAATATGATGGATATTCTCGTTTATCTTGTCATCATTGTGTCAATTCTAAGTAGTTTTTTCGGAATAGATCTGGTCTGGGATAACAATTATTCTATGTTTGCCTATAATAAGAATATTCCTGCACTTGGGGTTATAGGAATTTGGATTATTGCCCTCACTTATTATCGGAAATCGAAGTTTTAAAGGAGCTTATATATGGAAGTTAAACATTTAGACTTATTACAAATTTTGATGGAGTCTGGTATTGTCGTCAAGCTGGTTCTCCTTATATTAATAGGTTGTTCAGTTCTCTCGTGGGCGATCATCTTTCAAAAGAAGAAAAAATTTCAGCTCACAGAACAAGAAGATGAAAAATTTTATGGCTTTTTTAAGAATTCAAATAATATTGTCGAAATTAAAAATACGGCCAACGAATTTAGCGCTTCCCCTCTCTCTCAGATGTATCACTGCGGTTATGACGAACTGACTAAAATCAAAGAGAAATTAGGAGAGTCAGGACAAAACGAAAAATTTCGTCATTATATCAATAACCACGGCATCACTGCACTAGAGCGATCCTTAAAGCAGGGGGCTAATGTTTCAAGAGTTAGACTGAGTGATAGGCTGGCTTTGTTAGCGACTATTGGTTCAGTCACTCCCTTTATAGGGTTATTTGGAACTGTCTGGGGAATTATTGATTCCTTTGCTGGTCTGGCCAGTGGGGGAGGTTCTATTGAAGCCGTCGCTCCAGGTATTGCCGAGGCATTGGTCGCCACAGCAGTTGGACTTGCAGCAGCTATTCCAGCTGTGTGGGGTTATAACACCTATAATACTAAACTTGCCCTCATGACGACTCGAATGGAAAATTTTGGCCAAGAGTTTTTAAATCTTATTGAACGAAATGTGTTGGGACAAAAGGAAGAATAATGGCATTTAATTTAGGCGATGATAAAGGACCTATATCTGATATCAATGTCACTCCCTTAGTTGATGTTATGCTGGTGTTGCTGGTGATCTTTATGGTTTCAGCTCCGTTGATGTTTAGTGGAATCAAACTTGACCTCCCCAAGACTAAGAAAGTAGACAATCTGAAGTTAACCAAGAAGCAAGTGATTTTATCTGTAACAGAGACTGGTGAGCTTGTGATAGATAACCAAAAATTCTTACCAGAAGAAGTGATTGGACAAGTTATGGCAAGATTTCAAGAGCACCAAACCCAAGTGCTTTATTTGAGAGCCGACTACAAACTTGATTATGGTGTGGTGGCCAAGCTGATCTCAAATCTTAAAAAGGGTGGAGTGGCCCAAATTGCATTGGTGACGGAGATAGAGAAATAAATGTTTGTAAGCACTCATAAAGAAGATTTTAGTAAATACTACAGCTGGGCAGTGATCTTTCACTGTTTCATTGTTTTGCTGATCTTTGCGCTTACTGAATTCCTCGACCTCTCTCGAACTCCTCTTAAAATAAAAGATGTGCAAGAGATAAAAGCTTCGGTAAGAGTCGATGTCGTAGCGATGCCTAAATTAACCCTCAAAGAACTTGAAAAAGTCGAATTAAGTAAACCTGCTGAACCAGAGCCAGCCGTTCCGGAGAAAACACAACCCACGAATGAAACGAGCAAAGTGGAGTATAAAAAAGTAAAAAAGAAAGTGGATATGAAAAACCTTCTTTCTCAATACAGCCAAAAGAAAGTCGAAACGAAAAAAGTTGTTCAAAAGAAAAAATTAAACACAGATCTTAAAAATATTATTTTGGAAGGAAATAAGATTAGCCAAGGAAGCAGCACCGTTGGTGAAAAGTCTGATAATAAGAATGAAGTCTTCATTAATTATATTCAATCTTTTCCCGATATTGTGAGACCTTATTGGAAACTTCCTAGTTATTTATTAGAACAAGACCTACGCTGTAGACTAAGACTCTATATTTCAAGCGTCGGTAAAATTATAAAAATTGAAATCTTTGAATCCAGTGGAGAATTAGAGTATGACAATAAAGCGATTGAAGCTGTAAGAAAGTCATCTCCGTTTCCAAAACCACCTGCAGAAGTAAAGCAAAGAGTTTTACAAGGTGATGTCATTCTTGGATTTCCTCTTTAAGTAAAGGAGAAAACTTATGAAAAAAATATGTGCCCTCGTGCTGATGACATTTCTAGCCGCCGTTTATGCTGATGATTCTTTAACTATTGTCGCTGTCGGTGAAGCCGAAAAAGAAAGTGAAAAAATCTCTTTTGCTCTCCAAACAAAGGGAGATATTGCTGATAAAGATAAAAAGAGTCTCAACAACATTATTAAAATATTTATTGAAGACTTTAAGTTCTATAAAACGATCTTTGAAGCGAATGAAAAAATTGGTGATGAAAGAGATAAATCTGCTCGTTATTCGGTAGAAGTCACAGCGAAGATGATCGATAAAAAGCTAGCTGCACAATTTTATGTTTATGATGTCAAAAAAAAAGAAGAGCTGCTCTCTACGGAAGCATTGGTCAATACCAGCGATTTAAGAACATTTGCTCACGATCAGGCTAATAATATTTATAAGTCTATCACAGGTAAGGACTCAATCTTTAAAAGTCGAATTGTCTTTGTATCGGACAGAACATCGACTAAAAACGAAATCAGAAAAGAGCTCTATATCATGGATTTTGATGGAGAAAGAAAACAAAGACTCACTTATCAAAACTCAATTGTGATCTCTCCTGCCATCTCTCCAGATAATGAAAAAATTATTTTCACCCTCGTTGATGATATGCCTACTCGTAATGCTAAGACAGGTGTGATGATGAAAACGGTTAACCTCAATTTGTATATGCTGACTCTAGGAAATAAAAGATTGCAACGAATTTCAAGCTTGCCTGGAATCAATTCTGGGGCGGTCTTTAATAAAGCAGGGGATCATGTTTATTTGACCTTAAGTTTGGGAAAAAATGCAGATATCTATAAGCTCAATCTTCAAACCAAGGCCCGAAGAAAAATTACCAACCATTTCGCGGAAGATGTTGACCCCCATATTAATTTTGATGAGAGTTTAATGACTTTCTTATCCAATAGACCGGGGAAGGCCATGATTTATGTGATGGATCCTAATCAAACCGAAAAAAATGTAAAAAGAATTTCGTTTGTAGGGGATTATAATGCAGCTCCTAGGTTTAACCCTGCCGGTACTGAGATTGCCTTTTCTTCTTGGGTAGACAATCGTTTTGATATCTATCGCATTGATAGCAATGGCTCCAATCTCGTTCGTTTGACTAAGAACTTCGGTTCTAACGAGGAGCCTTGGTATTCACCAGATGGGGAATTCATTGTTTTTTCCTCTCAAAGAGTGATTTCACGTAAAAAAGCCGACCAAGATTTATACATAATGAACCGTAACGGGGAGATTATTAAGAAAATCACAGATGGGTATGGCAAAGTTTTTACACCTAGGTGGTCTAACTAATTGTAGTTATTAGCATTTTTTATAATTCTCTAAAGCCTGAGTAATTTAATCTTGTAAAAAATTCATACGGTGTTATACTGGAAATGTAATGCGATGTGTCAAATTTAGACAATTGAATATTTCAGTGTAAAGGAGTTAAACAATGAAGAGTGCTTTAGATGTGAGTAAAGTTTCAACACTAGAAACCGAGTTACTACAAAACCTAGATGAGAGAGTCTTTTTTGGGAAACTATCTATATTTCTACAAGATTTATTTAATGAATATAAAGTACAAGTTTTTGAAGCTTACCCAGATGGAGCAAGTGAACTGGTAGCTGAAAATGGAGAAGAAATCCATAATGGGATCTTCTATCAAAAAGGCCAAGGGCTCGCTGGTTATGTAATTCGTACTAAAAGAGCTTATTACTCTAATTCTCCAAGAGATCCGCTATTGGCTTCTACAAAAAGAGATGATTGTGTTCACTCTGAAATTTGTGTTCCCCTCATTTCAGAAGGTGCGATTATAGGTACAGTTAATATTCAGAGTAAAGATGAAGACAGAAAGTTCTCTGAAGATGATATCACTGTGGTGAACGAATTAACTGAAAAACTTAAATCTCCACTTAATAATATTAGACTCTACCTTATTGCTAAAAATCTTAATCGTGAATTAGAGCTAAAAATAAAAGAAAAAGAAGAAGAGCTTCTTCACAGAGGGCCTTCTGTTAATAAAACTTCTCAAAGCTTAGGCAAGATTGAAATGGTTGGGACTTCTCATGCATTTCTTGAAATCGTAAACATTGCTAAAAAAGTAGCTAAAGAAGATTTTCCGGTTCATATTTCTGGAGAAGCTGGAACGGGTAAGAAGATGCTTGCGAAAAAAATCCACTCTATTAGTGAGAGAAAAGAGTCAAGCTGTCTAACTGTTCACTGTGCTTCTATAGATGAAAAACAATTAGAGTTAGAGCTTTTTGGTTCAACCCAAAGACCAGGCGCCATTCAGAGAGCAAATGGTGGAACGCTTATCTTAAATGGGGTTGAGCATATGACTGAAGCCAGCCAAAGAAAATTACTAAGATTCTTAGTTAGTGGTGAACTCTACAATATTGATTCAAGTGCCCCTCTGCCGGTGAATGTGAGAATGATCACAACCACAAAAGCAGATATCGCAAAGCTTGCTGACGAAGGTGAGTTTAATGAAGAGCTTCTTTACCGTCTCAATATCATGAGCATCAAAATGCCTTCGCTAAGAGAGAGAAAAGACGATGTTAAAATTCTCTCTGAGAAATTTATCAATGAAATGAGCAAGAATTCTGGTAAGATGCTAACGAACAAAGCAGTGGATAAACTAAAAGCCTACTCATGGCCTGGCAATATTCATGAACTGAAAAACCTCATGGAGAGAACAGCTATTTTAGTAAGCGAGCAATTTATTGACGAGGCTCATCTTCCTGAACTTGAAGCAGAAATTGAAGTTCAAGAAGAAGTGATTGAAGATTTCTCTGAAATGACACTTCATGACTTAGAGAGAATCCATATCTGTAAAACACTTGATCATCTAGGTGGTAATAAAACCAGAGCGGCTAAGTCTTTAGGTATTACAGTAAAAACCCTCTATAACAAGCTGCACAGTTACGGATTAGTTAATCCTAAAAGTGAATAAAGGTTGTTTAACTAGAGATAAAAAAGTAATATAAAACAAATTTTGGAGATATAAAATGGCAAGAACAGCAAAAAATACAACTAAAAACACTGAAGCCAATAAAGAAGCTTCACTCGCTTTGAAGAGTTTTAAAACCAGTTCTGAAGTAGAAAGCTTTTATACTTTTATCTATGAAAATGGTCTACGCTCAGAAGCTCACAAATTAATGGAAGTGGTACTTAAGCGTATTACTCCTGCTAAGAAACGTGGAAGAAAGAAAGTTCTTCAATAAAATTTCTTTTCAAATTATAATGAAATATTCTAGGCCCATAAAATTGTGGGCCTTTTTTTATGATCTTTATTAAATGGAATTGGCATGGATGCTCAAAGCAAAAACAACTTAATTTTTGATCCCTTATACGGATTTATTTATTTAACAGAATTAGAATGGGAAATAATCCATAGTCCTTTTTATCAACGACTGCGTTGGATAAAACAAATAGGTTTTTCACTTTACACTTTCCCTGGAGCCGAACACTCAAGGTTTGGTCACTCTATCGGAGTTATGAATAATGCCCATGCCATCCTTCAGTCCATCGGCATGGCAGTGAGTGACAAAGTCCTTTTTAATCCAGAAAAAAAGACACCGGAGAAAATGTGGCACCAAAATATAAGATTAGCCGCTCTTTTACATGATTTAGGAACGTTCTGTTTTTCTCACACCACCGAGATGGCCTATATTCGCTACGGTGAAACCACAAATGCAAAAAATTCAAAAGGTCACCCAGATGATCACGAACATCTAGGCTCATGGATTATAAAGAACACTCAATCTCCCCATGGGATCACTGATATTCTGAATCGGCATGGAATAGACCCCCAGGTGATAAGTGATTTAGTCAAAGGGATCTCAGATGATGTTCTGGCCAATCAAATACTTCATTCTGAAATTGATTGTGACCGAATGGATTATCTCCTAAGAGATGCTCACTATACCGGATTAAATTACGGTACCTATGATAGACATTATCTGCTTCATCACTTTAGAACAGTGAATGTAGGGGAGACAAAAATTTTAGCGATCAAACATAATGCGCTTCACTGTGCAGAGGATTTTCTCAACGCGAGATTTGCTTGGTACTCTCAAGTTGTTCGTTCAGCCAGGGGAGCTAAATTTGATGCCCTGGCTGAAGAGATGACTTTTTATCTACTAGAGAAAAATAAAATTTATAGCTATTCTGATTTACTAGATATGGCCAAAAATGATCCTATAAAGTTTTATGGATTCAATGACCAATATTTTATGACCTTGTTACATAATTTATATCTAGAAGGATTTTTTAATAAAAATGTCAGGATGCAAGAAATCGCAGAGTGTCTGCTTTTTGCGAGATCGCCTAGGACTATTCGGATTGAAGAGTTTAAACAACGAATCTTGAACCAGGATAATAAAGATGAAAACGAAAAGATCCAAAGAAGGGCCTTAGAGAAAGTTGATGAAATTAGAAAGATATTAAAAAACAAAGGGTCTGAAAAAGATTGGATTGTTGAAGACATCCCTAAAAAGAATATTGTGTTCACAAAAAGTAAAAAGCGGATTATCAAAGACCAAAAAGGGCCCAATGTGCTTTTAGAGCGTGATCCAACTAAGATTTTAACAGATAATGGGGAAGTGCAGTTGCTTGTTGATGTAGAAAACTCAATTATTTCGCAAATTCAAAACACTTTTAACTTTGTCCCCAATGTTTATTGCTCTCAATCCGCCTATGATTTACTCGTCAAAGAGGGAATAATTGCCGAGTGAATTACGCTGGTTTAGGCCTTAGCTTTTGAAATCATTAAAGAATTTAGGACTAAGCTTTACTTTATATTTGTTTGTGCGTTAAAATATAAGAGCAGATGGATCTGCCCATATACATGGAACTGAAGGTGGACGTTCAGATGAAGAGCTTGTTTCAAGGATTTAACAAACATAATCAATTTGCTAGAAAATCAGCACAACAATTTTTATTTCATTTAGATGATGTTTGTGTCAGTTTTGGCAAAATCAAAGCTCTTAACTCCGTTTCTCTCACTATTAATCCAAAAGAAATTGTTTTTGTGACAGGTAAGTCAGGCGCAGGAAAATCGACTTTGCTCAATATCCTCGCAGGGGACTTAAGACCAGATAAAGGCCGAGTTTTAGGACTGGGAGGTTCTCAGTTATTTGTTTCTCAGGTTTTCCAAGACTTAAAACTTCTAGAAGACCTAAGTGTTGAAGAAAATCTTTGGTACGCCTATGACAAAAGTATTTATAAAAATAAAAAAGAGTTTCAAGAAGATCTCCATGAGTTAGCAAACGTATTAGGACTTTCTCGTTTCATGCACTTAAGGGTGATGGATGCCAATGGGGGTCTTAAACAAAAAGTTGCCATGATTAGGGCCCTCCTCACCAGACCAAATGTGCTGATTGCTGATGAGCCCACATGTGCCCTTGATAGAGAGAGTGCACAAAAGATGTTTGAAGTACTTAATTTTTATAATCTCAAGAGAAACTTAACCGTTATTTGGGCGTCTCACAATCGTGAACTCGTCAAAGACTTTCCAGGAAAAATCATTCATTTAGAAAATGGAAAGCTTATCTATTCAGGACATGCATGTTTTATTTAAATGAATTTTTAAAATTATTTAAATCACACTTTCTACTTTTTACTCTTTTTGTCGTAGGGATCGCTGGCATGCAGACCATCGTTATGCAAGAGGAGTGGATTCAAGAAAAAACCGCTCAGTTTCAACAAAAAGATATTCGTTCTTATTTTAATGCTTTGGTTTCAGGTGATTTAAATATCAATGGTGTTCAAAGAAAGATGAGTAAGTTACCTGGGGTTGCCTTGGTGAATATTGCGAATGCTAAAAATTTAAACCAAGAAATTAGCTATTTAAAAGATAGTTTTGGCGCGGATACCGTTGATAAATTAGCAGCTCTTAAATATCAAAAGATTAAAATCGTTTTAGAAAATAAGATTTCAAGTAAAAATCAAAATCTGATCAGAGAATATTTAGAAAGATTGATTGGAAAAGATAATGTGACTATGGGGGCGGTTAAATCACCTCGGTCTCTCATGGAGAAAGACAAGCAAAACCTCAGTCAGTTCTTTTCTTACAGTGTTTACTATGGCTTTGTTTTCTTTTTTGGGCTTTTTCTTTTTTCTGTTCTGCTTTTAAGGAAAAGTGTAACCAATAGATCATTTATTATTAGAAAGTTTCAACGTAGAAAATATGTAAGTTTTAAAATCTTTGTCAGTGGGGCTTGCTCTCTTCTGGTTCTTTTTTGTGTAGTGAACCTCCTGATGAAGGGAGAAATGAATACCTTGAACCTCTTGCCTTTCGTTTGCTCTCTGGGAGCGATCATGCTGATTTCTCAAAGTGATTTTACTTCTCAGGGGAGAAGATGAGAATTTCTTCTTTTGTTATTTTCTCCCTCGTCCTGATTTCTTGGAGTTGTTTAGGGGCAACAAAAATCACTAAACTGAACCAAAAACTGGATGATCAAAGAGCAAAAGTTTATAAGTTTGCAGCAGAAATCAAGCACCTTGAAAAAAAATTAGGCGAGACAAATAACACTTACTTAGAAAAAGTGGAGCTCATTGAAAAACTAGAAAAAAAAATACAAGTCTTTCAAGTCGATTTAGAGAAATCGGCCAGTAGTATTTCTCGAGATTATCTCAACTCTAAAAAAGCACTTAATCTGTATTTATTAGAGGCTACGGATGAAAGCAATCAAGATCAAATTCATCATAAAAAAATTTACTTAGAGATACTTAGTAAAAATCTCAAGGAGTATGAGCAGGCGCAAAGTAAATCTAATAAGCTTCTAGAGATGATTAATCTTTATGAGCAAAAGCTAACTCAAACCAGAGCCTCAGAAGAAGAGGTTTATAATCTCATTGTGGAGATGGAGAATCGTAAAAAAGAAATGAGTCAGACTTACATCAATCAACTTGAAAGCAAAAATGAGCTCGAGGCTCAGCTGGATAAATACAGAGCGAAGCAAAAGGCTTATAAAAAAGTTTATCCTAAAAAATCTAAGTCGAAAAAGATTGATAAGAGTATTCTGGCTATGCAGCTACCCATTAAAAACTTCTCAGGTGTGACTAAAAGCAAAAAAGGTCTCTCTTTTAAGTTTAAAGAAATGACTGACGTGCTGGCCCCCTCGGCGGGGAAGGTTGCTTATGCAGGGGAGCTTGCGAGCTATGGGAACGTCATCATTATTGATCATGGACGAGGGATTAAAAGTGTTCTCCTTGGGGATATGAAGATCAAAGCCCGTAAAGGAGATGTTGTCAAAGAAGCTCAAGTTTTGGCCTACACGTTAACAGAACCAGGAATTCAGAAATCTCTTTATTATGAAATAAGGAAAAAAGATATTGTTCAAAATACCTTGCAATGGATCTCAAAGAATAATAAAAATAATCTAGTGCTTTAATTTATAAAGGTTTAATTGATGAAATCACTAAAGATCTTAACATTCTTCATGAGTGTTTGTTTTATACCACTCTCTCACGCAGTAGATAAATCTCGTTACGAGGAGCTCGAGCTTTTTAATAAAGTTCTCTACCTTATAGAGAGTCAATACTACAGGCCTGTTGATACCAATAAATTAGTCGAAGGCGCCATTAAAGGTATGATGGACACTCTAGATCCACACTCTGCTTTTTTAAATAAAGAATTTTTTAAAAAGATGCAAAATGATACTGACGGAGAGTTTGGTGGACTCGGCATTGAAGTGACTCAAAAAGATGGATTGATTTATGTCGTCACTCCTATAGATGATACTCCTGCCTTTGAAGCAGGCATTCAGCCAAAAGATAAAATCGTTGAAATTAACCATGAATCTATTCTAGGTTTAACTTTGGATGAAGCCATAGATAAGATGAAAGGCAAAGAAGGCTCAAAAATACATCTCGGTATTGTGCGTGAAGGAGAAAAAGGCATTAAGCATTTTGAGATGAAGCGCAGGAAAATTAAAATCTCTCCGGTGAAGCAATTCTTAGTCGAAGATCAATATGCTTTTATTCGATTGACCCAGTTTACTCGTAATGCTTCTAAGGCAGTGGCTAAGGCTTTAGATAATCTCACTAAAAAAGCCAAGAAGAACGGAGGGCTTAGAGGTATCGTTCTCGATTTACGTTCTAACCCAGGTGGGCTATTAGATGAAGCAGTAAAAATCACTTCTCTCTTTGTAAAAGAAGGAATTGTTGTTTCCACTGAATCACGAGATCCAAATAATAAGAATATTCATTATGTGATCAAAAGCATGACAAAAGATGCTAAAACTCCGATGGTCGCACTTGTGAATGGAGCTTCCGCTTCAGCTTCAGAGATTGTCGCCGGAGCTCTTCAAGATCATAAGCGGGCCATTGTGATGGGAAGCCAGACGTTTGGCAAGGGATCAGTGCAAACAGTTGCCCAGATTGATGACCAAAATGGAGTAAAGCTAACCATTGCTCAATACATGACTCCTAAGAATAGAAAAATTCAAGCTCTTGGGATTGTTCCTGATATCGCCGTAGATAACCTTGATTTGGAATGGGTGGAAGAAAAAACCATCAATGATAATTTTATTAGAGAGAAAGATCTAAGAAATCATCTTACGGCAACAATTGAGACCAAAGAGGAAGCCAAGCAAAGAAGAGAAGAAGAGCGAAAGAAGAGAATTGAAAGAGCACGAGCGCTCAAGAATAAAGACAAGAAGTCATCTAAAAAAGATATATTTGCTAAGTATCATCCAAAAAATGACTATCAAGTTTTACAAGCTATAAACTATATAGATTCATTTAATTTTTATAAGCAATTTGTGAAGTGATAGAGAAGCCTCAAGCTTATTCAATTTCTGAAATAGTCAAAGAGATCAAAAGCTCTCTCGAAGGAGAGTTTTTTAATATTACCATTCAAGGGGAAGTGACCAATCTCTCTTACTCTTCAGCTGGTCATATCTATTTTACTCTCTCTGATGATCAAGCAGCTCTCAGTTGTGCTTTGTTTCGAGGAGATGCTCTTCGAAATCCCATGATCAGAAAGGTAAATGAAGGAGACAAGCTGATTGTTTCTGGCTCTATAAGTGTTTATTTAAAAAGAGGAACCTTTCAACTTATAGCTAAGAAATTAAGTTTCTTTGGTAAAGGTGATCTCAAAGCACAGTTTGAACAACTCAAGTTAAAATTAGGCCAAGAAGGTCTTTTTGATATCGAAGTTAAAAAAGAAATACCAAAGTTTCCTAAAAAAATAGCGATCATCACCGCACCTGGGGGAGCCGCCCTGCAAGACTTTTTGAATATTATGAAAAGACGTGCTTTTGATTTTCATATCACAATCGTAGGAAGTCTTATGCAGGGAGATAAATGTGCTGCCTCCGTTGTTCAGGCGCTTAATAAAATCCAAAAAGTAGGTGACTTCGATGTGGTGGTCATAACCAGAGGAGGAGGGGCGATTGAAGATCTCTGGGGATTTAACGATGAAAAACTAGTGCGAAAAATATTTGAATTTTCTATCCCTGTTATCAGTGCCATTGGTCATCAAACAGATTATACCTTATGTGATTATGTGAGCGATATGAGATGTGAAACACCTTCGAGTGCTGCGGAGGTCTTGAGTTCACCTCAAGTTGAAATTCAAAGGCAGCTTAATACCATAGGAAGAAGATTAAAGTCAGCGGCCCTAGAGGTTAAATCTCAACTCAGCCATTTAATGGTCAATCTTAACCCTAAAAATAGCATTTCCCATCTCAAAGAACTTTTTTCAGACTATAAATATCGTCTTAAATCCGCTTCATTGGTGGATAAAATTGATGCCATTGGTTTAAACCAATATCATCAAGAATTAGATGACCTCCAAGAACGAATGCTGAGGGCGATAGTGAAAAAAGAGCAAGGTGAAAGAGAAAAGATTCATTTGTTTAAAGCCGTTTTAGACAATATCTCTCCTTACAGAGTCCTTGCAAGAGGCTACACTATGATCACAACAGAAGAAAATCAAGTGTTAACGAGTAGTAAAAACTTTGATAAACTTGAGAGTGATACTTCACTCTCTGTTCATTTTAAAGATGGAGTAAGAGAAGTCTTTAAAAAGGATTAAAATGAAAGTTTTTCTAATTCTGCTTATGGTTTCCTGTACTCAAATAAAACCGTTGGAGCGTAAAGAACAGCCGGCCACGCCAGCACCCCCTGCCTTTAATTATCAGCTGAAAAATGTTGATATTTATAATGGAAAAGTAAAGTTTATTCAGTTTGCGACTGATAAAGCAGATGGAGTCGCTGAAATTCTTTGCGACACTCCCAAAAAAGAAAAGAAGCGAAAATTTAGAGGCCAGGTTAAAAATCGAGTCTTTAGATTTTATTTTGCTGAATCTTATTTTAGTGATCCCTATCTTGCAAAATGTTTTTTTGAGGGGCAGCATGTTTTAAACGTTAATGTGCGTGAATATAATTATCCAAGAGAATCATTAAATGTACCGAAGCGAAAGGTTGATCTGAATAAAAAAGATCTTGAGCGTGTACTGAAAGAGATGGAGGTGAAAAAAACTCTGTATCAGGATTCAGCAGATCACTTTTTATTTTTAACTCCATTCAAAATACCACTAAAAAGTAAAATCACTAGCTACTATGGAAACCAGAGAATTTTCAATGATAAAAAGAAATCACAGCATTTGGGGAATGACCTTCGTGCTGGAGTAGGTGTCAAGATTCCTGCGACCAATAGAGGTCGAGTGAGTTTTGTAGGAGATTTCTTTTTTTCAGGAAAGTTGGTCATTATTGATCACGGACTTGATATCTATACTGTATATATGCATCTTTCTAAAATTCTAGTTAAGCCTGGGGATATTGTTGCTGCCGGGGATATTGTCGCTCTTGCAGGACGTACCGGAAGAGTCTCTGGTCCACACCTTCACTGGGGAGTAAAAATTAACGACAGCTGGGTTGATGGGTTTACTTTAGTCGAAGAATCCAAAAAACACTTTGTCCTAGAATAAAAGTATGTATGTCTATATCAGCCCTCAAGTGCAACAAAAATATAAGTCAATGCTCGGGCAAATCAATAGCTACTTAGAAAAAGAATCTGTCTTTTGTATAGAAAATCGAGATGATATTGCTATTGAAGATATTCCCGTTCTTGCTATTTTGTCATCAGAAGAGTCTCATGATCAATCACATCAACTCAGCTTTGTGATTAGAATTGAAGATTCCAATCTCGATCTCTTTAATTCAAAAGAAGAAGCAAAATCAGGTGTTATTGTGACAAACACTGAGCAACTCGAAAGAGAGTTTTTAAATGTGCTTGCTCTCTACGTGCCTTATATACGACAAATCTTAAATTCTTTATTTCAGCAATCTTTTGAGACCCTCACCGGTGCGAGGGCCATTCGTTACTCAAAAATAGGCGAAGATAGCTGGAGAGAGCTCGCCCAATTAGAGCAGGAACTCTACACTGAGGCTCATGAGAATTTTTGTGAAACACTTGCTACGCATGATTGGCTCCGTTCACAAGATGTTCAAGTGAGAAAGTTCAGAGGCCAAAGGGATCCTCTTGGGGCAGAGACACTTTATATTTATGATCGAGATGAGCAATTATTGGAAATCGTCTCTATGAAAGAGACAAGTGTTGGGCGTGTCCTTTGGCTCATGCTTTATCAGAATCATTCACGTTTCTCTCAACTAGAAGAATCACGAGATGTGAAATTGATGTTTGAGCAACTTTTCTCGGAAATAACTTATCCCATGGCCTATTTTGATGAGCACTCACATTTGGTCATATCAAATAATAGCTTTTTGAAGTTAAACTTAACCAGCTCTCGCTGTGAAGAGTATGCAACTTTACCTCAATTTGAACTGGAACAAAAACTTTATAAATGTGTGAAAATCTCTGATCAGGCGATGTCTCTCTATCTCTTACTTCCTCTCACCAATTTTTTACAAAATAATAAAAAACCTTCAGGCCATGAATTAGGTATTATTAGCTCTTCCATTGCCCATGAAATTAATAACCCTCTAGCAGGAATATTGGCGGCTCTTGATTATTTATTGCTCGACTGTGAAAACGATGAAGTTAGAGCTGAGTTCTTAGAGATGAAAAAGGGAGTTTTTAGATGTAAGAAACTTGTGGATCTTTTTCTCGGGTTCTCGAATTTAAAAAAAGATCAACAGACAAGTCTTGTGGACCCAGCGGAGAGTCTTATGCAGGCGATAGAGATGACGAGGTTTAGACTAGTGGAGAATAATTTAAATCTCAAAGTCGTCAATATTGGGAATAAGAACTTTAAAGTGAAAATGAATCATAATATTTTTACGATGATTAACTATTTGGTATTGGGAGAGCTTTTAACTTATATTTCTCATCACAAACTTATTCAAGGAAGCTCATTAAGCCAATTTGAGATACAGATGGAGAGCCGCAGTGGTGAGCTCGTTTTGCAGTTTCCTTTTGAAGTCGAGTTTTTACAAAAAACTCTAGATTCAAAACTGGTCAAACACCTTATGGGGATCTCTCAACTTTCACTAAAAATACAAAAGAAATATTTAACTTTTCTTTTTACAAATGATCAGTAGGGAAGTTGGAATCATTTTGGTAAGCTGCCACAAATGACTCCACCATTTTCATGGTTGAATCTTTATTCTTTTTGACGTCTTTCCTATTAATATAGAGATGTCTTTGCTCATTACGATTAAGCTCCAAATAAGACTCTATCAGAGGGATCACTTCAGGGTGAAGGAGAACTTTTCTTTTTCCTTTTTGATTCCCTTCAAAACGATTCACTTGTGAATTTAAATACTGAATAAGCTTTTTCTTTTGAGCAGGTATCTTAAATAACGCCTTTTTATTGGTATTTAAACTGAGAAAAGAATAGGCCATGACTTGATCTTCAATAAGGTGATGGGCCAAGATAAAATCAAGTTGTTCAAGTTTCTGTGTTACTTTTTCCACTTTATATCTATCTTTAAGATAATTTAAAATTTCAAAACGTATTTCCTCTGGATACTTTAGAAAATGATTATTAAATTGGAAGAGACCTTCCAATAGAGGTTTAATCAACCTCACAGTCACTATTTTCCAGGGAAGTTTATCAAGAATCTTTTTTACAAATTGTCCTTCATCATGAGGGTCCTGAATGGGAAGAACTGCGAGGATTAGTCCTCTGGTTCCCTTGACGGTGATCAGCATGGAAGACTTTTGCTTCTGAATAAGATCGATAATAGAGTCGACTTGAGTTTCTTGATCGAAATGAATCCGGTCGAGCTCAAATTTATTGCGTGGATAATAAAGTTGATTAACTTTTTTAATCCCTTTTTCTTTAAAGATATCTAGGTAAATTTTTAATAACTCAGCTGTGGCCAGGGCATCATCATGGGCACGGTGAGCTTTTGAATGAGAGATCTTAAAAAGTTTACTCATATAGTTTAAGTTTGAGTTTAAGATTTCTGGTATAAGATGCTTGGTCATAACATTGGTGCATATCACCTTATTTTCCAATTCATCTCGATCTAGAGTTTTAAGAATTCCATTGAGAAAAGGCACATCAAAGGAAGTGTTATGGGCCACGATAATATCATCCCCGATAAAGTCGATGACTTCATCAATAACCGCTTCAATCTTTGGAGCATCTTTCACATCTTTTTGGCTGATATTGGTTAGCTTTTGAATAAAGTCAGGAATCTGCATCTCTGGGTTAATGAGAAAACTTTTTTCACCCTCTATTTTATTAGCACGAAGCTTAACCATTCCAATCTCAATGATTTTATCTTTTTTGTAGTTTCCCCCAGTTGTTTCTAAGTCGATGATACAAAAAGAGAGATCATTAACAATTTCTTCGGGGCTTAACTCACTCATGGCTTACCCTTGAAACAAATTCGAGAACAAGTTTGCTAAATTTTTGCATGGCCTGGTTAGCCACTTCTTTAACTTCAGAATGGTCTAGTTTCTCTGAGTTTATTCCCGCTGCTAAATTTGTTATACATGAAACTCCACACACATTGATCCCAACATGGTTCGCAGCAATGACTTCTGGAACTGTGCTCATTCCGACCATATCCGCTCCCATGATTTTTGCCATTTGTACTTCTGCTGGTGTTTCATAGGTCGGTCCTAAAAAGCCAGCATAAACTCCAGCTTTTAAGTCTACATCTATAGCTTTGGCACTTTCTTCAAGCACAAGGTTAAGTTTATGGTTATAAGCTTCACTCATATCGGGAAAGCGAGGACCCACTTCATTATGGCCAATAAGAGGATTTCCTCCCGTTAAATTAATATGATCTTTGATAAGAACTAAATCTGCTGGAGAAAAGTTTTGATTGATTCCTCCGGCTGCATTGGTTACCAATAAGCTTTTAGCTCCAATAAGAGCACTGACTCTAGTAGGCAGGCAAACTATTTCCCAGTCATGACCTTCGTAGGCGTGAAAGCGACCTTGAAAAATAAGAACTTTTTTTCCTTTTAGTTCTCCATAAACAAGTTTGCCTGCATGACCCACCACTGAGGTTTTATGAAAGTGGGGGATGTCTTCATAAGAAATTGTTTTTGGGTTTTCGACATGGCCGGCAAAGTCTCCTAGACCAGATCCTAGAATCATGGCCAATTCAGGTTGAAAACCATCCATATGTTTGCTTATAAATTGAGTCGCTTCTTTTGCTTTTGAAAACATATTTTCCTTTAATGAATAACTTTGTAGATCGTTTGTGGCATTTCCAGGGGCTCTTTTTTAACAGTCACATACTCATAAGACATACGCTCTGAAATCTTCGCAACGAGATCTTGTTGATCTTTATTATGATAAATGGTGAGAAGCTCTTCACCTTTTTTGACTTGTTCTCCAAGTTTTTTATGAAAAATAAAACCAACTCCATAATCAATTTTATCCGACTTTACTTTTCGACCTCCGCCCAGTTCTGTGCATTGAAATCCAATTTGATCTGTCACAAATTCATGTATCGTGCCATCTTGGGAAGCCAGCACTTGAGTCTTTTCACTGGCCAGAGGGAGAAGATCGTAATTTTCTACAACTTGGTCATTGCCTTCTTGAGCCGCAATGAGTTTTTTGAACTCTTGCAAAGCACTTCCGTTGGCAATAGCTTGAGTGGCCATATCTCTCGCCTGATCGATACTCTCGCATACTTCTGCGAGCACAATCATATGAGCTGCCAATTCAACTGAAATTTCAGTGAGATCTTTAGGACCTTTTCCTTTGAGAGTTTCAATGCATTCAATAATCTCTAAGCTATGGCCTACTGCTTGCCCCAGGGGCTGAGACATATTAGTGAGTAAGCAAGCCGACTTTTTCTTAAATCTTTTGGCGGTGGCATTAATACTTTTGGCAAGCTCTGACGCCTGCTCCATATCACGCATAAAAGCCCCATTACCAACTTTAATATCTAGAACGATCCCGTTAGCTCCTTCCGCAAGTTTTTTACTCATAATTGATGCGGTAATCAGTGGAATGGAATCAATGGTTGCGGTGACATCTCTGAGCGCATAGATTTTTTTATCTGCAGGGGCAATTTCATCAGTTTGTCCCATAAGAACAATATTGTTTTCTATAAGCCTTTTTTCAAATTGCTCAAGAGTCAGGTCAGTATTAAAGCCAGGAATGGCTTCGACTTTATCAACAGTTCCTCCGGTAAATCCTAGTCCTCGTCCTGCAATCATGGGAACTTTAACACCACAGGCACTGGCAATAGGGGCCAGTATGAAAGAGGTCTTATCCCCAATTCCTCCGGTGGAGTGTTTATCCACAATATTCTTTTCGCTAAAACTTAATGTCTTTCCGGAGTAGAGCATGGCATCGGTAAGCGCTGCGGTTTCTGCGTCATCCATGCCTTGACAATAACAGGCCATAAGAAAGGCTGCAATTTGATAGTCTTTGATGGTGTCATCCATCATCTCTTGAATCACAAATTGGATTTCATCATCTTGAAGCGCCTGTCGGTGTTTCTTTTTTTCTAATATATTGTACATACTATACTGCGTCATATAGAGCCTTAATAAAATTGCCTAATTCGAATGTAGAATTTATCATATTAATAATTACTTAGCTTGAAAATGAGTTTTCACTTTTTTCTAGAGGACAAATATGAGGAATGTAAAAATCACACTCTCTCCATGGATCATATCCATTGTTTTAATCAGCCTACTGGCCGGGCAAAGCTCTTACGCTCAGAACAACGAAGACTTAGATGGACTGGTTAAAGACACTAAAAGTGATCTTATGATGGTTATTGCTGGGGGACTTGCTGGTGCAGTGCTGGGATTATCGACTCTCTCCTTTGTAGAAGAGCCAAAAGAGCATACTAGAAATATTGTTGTGGGTGCTTCACTCGGAATTATAGCGGGGGTAGCTTATGTCGCTTTTAGTCAAGCTAATCGAACGCAAACTATGCTTTATGAAGATGAGCAAGCTTCTCTGCGTTTTGATACTCGAGAGAGAGCTAGATGGCATACGCAACAAGTGGCCATTGATACTCATCCCAAAGAGATCAGTCCCTACAGTTTTGCGGTGTCATTTCGCTACTAGCTTCCAAAAAATTTACAAAGAATATTTCTTTGATTGAATTTCTACACTTTAAATAATACAAGAAAGTACGACACATATAATCGGAGAAATAAATGGAAAAAATCATGTCCCTCGTTGGCTTATTGGTTATGGTTGCAATTGCCTACGGATTGAGTACGTCTCGAAAGCATATTAAATGGAAGACGGTACTTGTGGGGATTTTTCTTCAAGCTCTCTTTGCTGTTCTTATTTTAAAAACTGATTTTGGGAATATGATTTTTAGTGAAGCCAAAGATGCATTCAATGCCATTCTTGCTTTCACTAACGAGGGCTCTCGTTTTGTATTTGGTGACTTAACCAAGCCAGCAAAGTTTGGTTGGATTTTTGCGACAATGGTTCTCCCTACGATTATCTTTATGAGCTCGCTGATGAGTGTAATGTACCATATTGGTATTATGCAAAAGATTGTTGAGTGGACCGCAAAAATAATGATGAAAACCATGGGAACAAGTGGAGCGGAATCACTTTCAGCTGCGGCGAATATATTTGTTGGGCAAACGGAAGCTCCTCTCGTTATAAAACCTTTTGTTGATGGCATGACTCGCTCGGAGCTCATGGCGCTGATGACAGGAGGGATGGCCACTGTTGCAGGGGGAGTGCTTGCAGCATACGTCGGAATGGGCGTGGATGCTGGTCACTTACTTGCTGCTTCTGTTATGTCAGCACCAGCTGCCCTTGCCATTGCGAAACTGATGGTGCCTGAAACAGAAACCTCTCAAACTGAGGGGATGGTGAAAGTCGATCTTCCTAAAACTCATGCCAATATTATTGACGCCGCTGCTGGTGGAGCGGCCGAAGGACTCACTCTTGCCCTTAATGTTGGAGCGATGTTACTCGCTTTTATCGCACTGGTGGCCATGGCCAACGGAATTCTTGGTGGAGTTGGGGGATGGTTTGGATTCCCACAGCTGAGTATTGAACTGATCATGGGTTATCTTTTTTATCCTTTCGCTTTTCTTCTAGGTGTCTCCCTTGATGATTGTTTTGCCGTTGGAGTTATGCTGGGTAAGAAAACTGTTCTGAATGAATTTGTAGCATACCTTGATTTACAACAGGCTATTGAAGCCGGAACAATTAGTGAGCGTAGTAAAACCATAGCCACGTACGCCCTTTGTGGTTTTGCTAACTTTTCTTCTATTGCCATTCAGCTCGGAGGAATCGGTGGAATCGCGCCTAATCGCAGACAAGATTTGGCCAGACTAGGAATTAAATCTCTCATCGGCGGAACCCTGGCTTGTTTTATGACCGCGGCGATTGCTGGGTTGTTGATTTAAATCTTACACCGCCTGATTTTTTCGAACCGACCACATAAAACCATCATACCAAAAATGTATGAGGGAACAGGTGAGCCAGAACGCGCCCCAAATGGGAAGAGTTTCAGTTTTATATCTTGTGGCTCCTAGAATGAGAGAAATAAAACAAAGGGAGATGAGTAAAAACCAAGGACTGGCTTTTTTAAAAATCTTATTTAAATTCTTTCCTTCTGAATACCAAATGATTCCGTAGTACTGAATCGAGTGATAAATATTATTAATGATCAGTGCTTCTACTAAAGTGTAGTAGGTCACGGCCACGACGTTAACAAAGCCAGTGAGGGTAAACAGTATCATCTTATTTCGAGAGGGAAGGTAGCCGGTCTTTTTAAACAAACGGATATAATATCCAATATAAAAAAGGATATAGGCGACACCTAAAAGTGTGAGCGGAAGGGTGGTATGTTGCACCATCCGAAACACCCAGTCTATGCTGATATAATCTGAGTATTCAATCGCCCTCGTCATCTCTTTGAGATCAAGAGTGGTGAGCCTCACAATATGAGGGTAGAACTCAAGCACGAAGCATAAAATAATATCAAATCTTCTCCCTACTTTCGGAGGATTTCCGGCTTTCGCATCATAGATCCGGCCAAAGCCAAAAGTTTGCATAAAAGAATGAATTTCATCCCAAATGGGAGTGAAAGCAAAAGCGATGAGATAAATATTATTTTGAAATAAAAAGAGCAGAACAATAAATAGGGGAATCACGGTAAAGCGCAAGGGAAAACGCTTATACACATCCCGGTTGAGGTGACTGCGAGTGAAACCAATAGTGAGGTGTGCAAGTATAAAGACATTGGCCAGCAGGATTAACCAAACTGGAGAGTTATAGTCTAAGATTTGAGATTGATCCGGTGTCCTAGGGGAAGAGAAGGCGAGGACCAAGATAAAGCCTATGAGGGGGCTAAATACAATCAATGGGTAATCGTATTTTTTACTGCTAATAAATTGTGAACTCATGGTGTTAGTTTAGCAGGCAGTTACCTCCGCGTCTTTAATTCATGAGTTTTTAACGCTAAACTAATTGGGTATTAATTTAAACTTAAGGTAAGACATTCATGGCAAAAGAACTGGTCATCAGCCAGACTCATAATGAGAGTCGAGTCGTGCTGATTGAAAACGGTGATATATTAGATTTTCTAATCGATCGTTCATCACCCAATACTCAACACCCCTCTGTTGGAAATATTTATTTAGGACGCGTTTTAAGGGTTTTACCTGGAATGCAGTCGGCTTTTATTGATATCGGTCATGAGCGAGCCGCCTTTCTTTACGTAGATGATGCGTATATTCCAACTTTAGAAGAGCAAAGGGATATGGCCAAAAGATTGGCCGAAAAAGAAGAAAAAGAAAAAGCAGAGAAGATCAGTCAAGCGAAAATGGGGCAGACGATTCCTGATGAATTTAGCACTTTATCTGATACGGTGGATTTAAAATACAGACCTGATATTAAAATCCAAGATGTTATTAAAGAGGGTGATGAAATCGTAGTGCAGATCGCAAAGGAGCCTATTGCCACCAAAGGGCCGCGAGTCACCAGACATATCACCTTGGCCGGAAGACATGTGGTTTATATGCCTCTGATTGAGCACGTTGGTGTCTCAAGACGAATTGAAGAGGAAGAGGAAAGAGAAAGGCTTATGGGAATTCTTGAGTCTATTCGTCCCGATGGTAAAGGAATTATCGCAAGAACCGTAGCTGAAGGTCAGTCCCATAAAACCTTAAAAAATGATTACAATTTTCTTGTCAAAATTTGGAAAGACGCTGGTAAGATTGTAGAAAAGCGCAAAGCTCCCAGCCTCATTTATCAAGATTTAAATTTTATTCAAAGGTCTCTGAGAGATATTACAGATGAAGATGTCACCAAAATCATTGTTGATAATAAAAATAATTTAAAGATGGTGGATAAATTTGTGAACCGCTATCTTCCTAACTTCTCAGGAAAGACCCAGCTTTATGATAAGGGGCAGCCTATATTTGAATACTTTAATATCAATGTGGAAATAGAGCGGGCGTTAAGCAATAAAGTCTATCTTAAATCTGGGGGAGCCCTCAATATTGATCAAACGGAAGCTCTTGTTTCTATTGATGTGAACACGGGGAAATTTGTCGGTAAAAGAAGTTTAGAAGAGACCATTTTTAAAACAAATTTAGAAGCGGTCAAAGAGATTGCTTATCAATTAAGAGTGAGAAACTGCGGTGGGATTATCATTATAGATTTCATTGATATGGAAAAAGAAGAGCATCGCGAGCAAGTCTATAGCGCACTTTTGGAAGCGCTTAAAAAAGATCGCGCCAAAACAAATGTTTTGCCTATTTCTGGACTTGGACTGGTTGAGATGACGAGAAAGAGAACCAGAGATACACTTTCTCGCATTATGTGTGAGCCATGTCAGTACTGTGAAGGCACCGGAAGAGTGAAAACAGTAGAAACGGTTTGTTATGAGATTTTAAGAGAGTTGCCTAAATTTATGAAAAAAAATAAAGCAGGAAAGATATCTGTTTTTGCTCATCCTGAAGTCTGTGCCAACCTCACTAGCGATGATTTTGAAGTGATCGAATCACTGGAAGAACGTTATGGAAAACAACTAGGTATCAGAGCAGACAACTCTTATCATGTAGAACAATACGAAATCTTTGTTCAAGAAAATTAGTCTTGGGATGTCTCTCTTGCACTTAAGGACACAGGGTAGCGACCTTTTTCATGACAGATAATTTGTTTATCTGTGGTATTTGATCCAAAGTCAAAAAAGCCTAAGAGATTAAACCACGGCTCATACACTTGATCGTGAAAAAACTCTGCATGATAAAATTCACCTTTTTTATTCTCAAATAATGAAAATCTCTGAGTGGACTCATCTTCAAGAGTTGTAAAATAATTAATAATGACTTTCTGTTTTACGCCGAGATGATTTCCACTGTCATAGCGAGTAGAGAGATAACCATTTTCAATTTGATCTTTACTAACGCTATAGCGGGTCTCAACTTCTTTGCCCTTCGTATCGACTCCTCTGATTAAAAATTCTACGGATTGAGTGGATTCATTTATTTTAGGATTGAGCAGTTGGCAACGGCCAGGAAGCTCAGCGCTTTCTAGTTTTTTGTAGAAAGCTGTCAGAGTTGGCTTTGCTGTAAGCTTTTCTTTAAATTCCTCGTAACGTTTATTCACTTCATCTTTTCTCGTATTGAGAATGATTCGTCTGGCATATTCAACACTGGTCAGAAGTTTATCTGCTTGCTCTGGAGTGAGCTCACCTTTAAAAACTTTCTTTTCTAAAGATTGCTCTATTTCAAAAAGTCCGTTCTCGGCAGTATAAAAAACTTTTTTTTGCTCAAGAAACTTATCTTCTAACAGCTGACCATATTTAATTTGGTGTTTAGGATTAAATGAATTTCTATGTTCTCTAGGCACGCTAAAGCTAAACTCCTTAATGACAGAGTTCTCAAAGAAATTCACCTTCGATTTCAAGTTTGAGTAAGTATCTGCGTGAACAAGTTGAGTTAAAATAAGAGTCGTAAGTAGGGTCAGTAATTTCATACCTAAATTATCGGTTAAGATGAAATTATATTGACCGTTTTTCTTGTGTATTGATTGATTTCAGTAACTTATCAAATGTTAAAAAGGTGGGGGCTAAAGCCCACCACCAAAATTATTTGTTAAAGTTTAGGGCAATTCGTTTTCAGTCTATGATTGAGGTCGGCGACAACAGCTTTTCTAAAAGGTATTCCCGTGGTTTGTTCGAACTGATTTTTATAAGCGGAGATCTCCATAATTTCTATATTCATAGCGATCTTTTTAAAGACTCTGGGGAAGAACTGACCTGGATGTTGCACATGATGAAGGCCTCCCGAGTAGGCAATCATGACTCGACCATCGTCCATTTGTTCTAAAATTTCTGCTACTCCAGAACGAACATCCATTGGTTTTCCATGCTTGTCTAAACCATTTCCGCGCATCATTCGGCCTTCCGGTAAGATGAGAATGATATGTCTCTCTTTAATAAGTTTTAAAAAATGAAACCAGGTTTTATCTCTTTTTCGGGTGATAGGCACAAACTTGGGGCCCAGCAATTTAAAAAATAGCCCAACGAGTGGACGGTTCATGGTGACATCAGCAGCGGGGGCCACCATCTTTTTCGCCATTTGATAGAGAAAGCTTACCGGGGCAGCATCCGCATAAATGGGTTCATAGAGTGAAGTATGATTTAAGAAAATGATAAGACGAATTTGAGAAAAATCATTTTTGATCGGTCCAATCCATTCCAACTTAAGAGTGTAGAAGCATTTTGCTAGTAATTTTAACCAGAGCATGAGAATAAAGCTTATCAGGGTTCGCATCATTTAATGATGAGGGGAGTTGAACAAAAAATCAAGCTCTTAATGCACTGCAAATTTTTGTTTTTTATATTTGGTTTGCATTCATTTTTCGATGTGTTAAAAGATTCTACATTTTTAAAATCAGTATTTTAACTCGCTCCGCTCAGCGGGGCTTAATTATAACCCAGGAGAAAATATGATTTATGAACTCGCGTACGTGTTGCGCACAGAAGCTAATGAGCAAGTTCAAACGACTCTCGCTCAAGCTGTCAAAGATGCCGTTGCAAGTGTTAACGGTGAAGTCCTTGTTGAAGATAGTTGGGGAGTGAAGTCTTTTGCTCAACCGACTCAAAACGGAACAAGAAAAGGTCAATACTTCTACGTTATGTATAAGTCTGACGGAACATCAAACCAAGAAATTGAAAGAAGAATGAGAATCTCTGAAGATGCTCTTAAATTCATGGTTGTTAATCTAGGTTTAGATCGTGATCAAGAAGCTATTGTTAAAGCTTACAAAAACCCTAACCATGATTCTGGAGAATCAGGTATGGACACTGAAAAAGAAAAGAAAATTTTCTCTAAGAGAAAGTCTTGTTGGTTTTCAGCGAAAAAAACATCTCCCGATTGGAAAGACCCTAGTACTTATTCTTGGCTTGTAAATGAGTTTGGAAAAATTTCTCCAGCTCGTGTGACTGGTCTTAGACCTAAGTACCAAAGAATGGCCACAACAGCGATAAAGCGTGGACGTTGTATGGGTCTTATCAGTTATATGTCTAATCAAACAGCAAGATAATAAACTGTGAACCAAACTGGGCCAACTCCAAAATTTCAAACTAGTATTGGAAGACTCTTTTTTATGGGAGTTCTCTCCATTCTTTTTTGTTTAAGTGGCTTTTTGTCCGTTTTTACACCGCTGCCTGTGGGGATTTCGTCTCTTCTTTTTGGTAGAGGTATGGCCATTGGCCTTGCTCTCGTGGCCAGTGCTGTGTTTTTTACAATTATACAAAAGTTAAGTAGCGATATGACTGTTGGAAATTTATCTTTTGGATATTTTTTCATGCTCTATATGATTGTAGGTGTTTCTCTCTCTGAAATTATCCATAGAAAACTCCATCCTATTCGAGGAGTTCTTTGGGTCGGAGGATTAATTATTGCTTTCATAGGGCTTTGTCTTTGGGGTTATTTAGCGTCTCAAAATTTAAGCTTACATGAGTTTGTTCTGGGACATGTACAGGAGTTTTCAAAAACATTGGAAGGCTCACTCGCGGAAGTAAAAAAGACAAATTATGAAGGTGCTCAAGAAATTGAAACTTTGATTAAACAACCAGAGATTCTGGTTAATAAGATTATTACCACAGGGCCTGGATACTTTATCGTGGGTATTTATGCACTGACATGGATTAATATGTATTTAATGTTGCTCTTCAGAAGAATTCTTGCCCCTCAAAAAGCAGGGTATTCTGAGAAATCATTGTTGAAGTTTAAAGTGCCTGAAAAATTTATTTTTGGAGTCATACTTGGTTTAGTCATGGTTGTTCTTGGTGGACAGATTGGTCAAAACGTTGTTGATCTAGGTTATTTCTTATTAATGGTCTTGGGTGTGTTCTATTTTTTCCATGGTATTGGAATATATTTAGAGTTTCTCGACTATGTAAGGATCACTGGTTTTTTAAGATCAATTTTAATCGTTTTAACCTTGTTAACGGCTTATCAACTTATAGCGCTTATTGGTGTTTTTGATATGTTCGTTAATTTTAGAAAGTTTTTCAAAAGAAAAAACAATAATAATTAAGGAGAAAAATATGAAAGTAATACTAACAGAAAGGGTAAAGGCATTAGGAAATATTGGTGAAATCGTAAATGTTTCTGAAGGATATGCTCGTAACTTTCTTATTCCTAAAAGAATGGCAAAGCTTGCTGATGAAGGAAATTCTAAGCAAATGGCAGATTATCAAAAAATGCTTGCGAAAAGAATTGAAGAAGAAAAAGCAGCTGCTCAAGCTATGAAAAAAGAACTTGATGGGATGAAAATAACTGTTTTCAAAAAAATCGGTGGAAACGGAAGACTATTTGGTACAGTAACAAATACTGAAATTGCTAAAGAGTTGGAAAAGCAAAACATCGTTATTGAAAGAAGAGTGATTCATATCCCAACTCCCATTAAAACTCTGGGAGAGTTTGAAGTTGTTGCGAAACTTTTCAGCGATGTAGAGGCAAGCTTTACTGTTAATGTTGAAATGGATCCAAAGCAGGTTGAAGAGCAACAAAAAAAGCAAGCTGCTGCAGAGAAGAAAGCTAAAGCTAAAGAAGCGAAAGCTGCTGAAGAAGCAACTGCTGAAACTGAAGAAGGTTCTTCAGAAGAAACAACTGAACAAGCATAAGTTTATACCGATCTAGTCTTCTCTTATGAGGGGACTAGATTTTTTTTTAAGGATGAATATGACTTCAAATAGAGAACTTCCTCACGATTTATTAGCAGAAAAAGCCTTTATTGGCTGTTTACTTGTGGATAATAGATCATTTGATGAGGTGGTTGATCTTGGTATTGAAGAGGGAGATTTCTACCATCCAAGCTATGGAATTATCTTCAAGGGAATCTTTGAGCTAGCCTCCGATAGTAAGCCATTTGATTTAGTCAGTATCTGCTCAAAGCTGACTGACAATGGAAAGCTTGAAGCCGTAGGTGGACAGTCTGCTGTTTTAGAGTTGATCGAAGATACGGCCAGTTCTGCCAATATCTACCATTATGGAAAAATCATAAAAAATAAATCCATCCTCCGAAACATTGTTCGGACCTCTATGCGAATCACTGATCAAGGAATGAATTTTATTGGGGATGTAGAAGAGTTTATTGATGATGTGGAATCAAGCTTTTTTAATCTTGCAAGTAAAAGTAAAACTAACTTTGTCGTTACTCTGAAAGAATCTTTAAAAGAAAACTTGAAGCGTCTTGAAGAAGGAAAAAGAGAAGAAGGAGAAATCCTTGGTCTTTCTACTGGCTTTGATCAACTTGATCAAAGACTTCTTGGAATGCAAGCAGGACAGATGATTATTATCGCTGCTCGTCCGGGGATGGGGAAAACTGCTTTCGTACTCAATATTGCTGTGAACTCAGTCAAGCGCTCTGGGCTTCCGGCCATGATTTATTCTTACGAGATGCTCGCACCGGAATTATCGGGACGTATTCTATCGAGTGAAGCTAATATCGATTCTCGTAAGATTAGAACCAATGATTACACCGATACGGACCTTCGTAATCTCGGTTTTGCCGTGCAAGAGTTATCCAAGCACCCCATTTTTATTAATGATAGTGCGGGAACAAATCTACTTGATATCAAATCACAAGCTCGAAAAGTAAAAACAGAACAAGGTCTCGGCTTAATTGTAATTGATTATCTTCAGCTGATGCAGCCCCATGTGAAGAAGAGTTCAAGGGAGCAAGAGATTGCTGAAATTTCAAGAGGGATTAAAGAACTGGCAAAAGAATTGAAGTGTCCTATCATCGCCCTTTCTCAGCTTAACCGTTCCGCAACATCAAGAACAGATCGCAGACCCCAACTGCAAGACCTGAGAGAGTCTGGATCGA
>CEQY01396417.1_pt1 | contig 29111 bp, 24 predicted proteins | sample 361391 | NCBI WGS metagenome assembly CEQY01 (sample SAMEA2621075, study PRJEB7988) | marine metagenome | isolation source: saline water (ENVO:00002010), including | reverse complement strand
TTTAATTCTTAATTCTAATAATTCTGCACTCAATAGCTTTTCAACCTCTGAGATAGAAGCGGTCATCGCCCATGAGTTAGGACATGCCATAGGGTTAGGGCATAGTGAAACTCAACATAGCCTAATGTACTACAGCACGGGTAATAAATATCAAAAATGGCTAGGACAAGATGATATTGATGGTGTCACCTATCTCTATCCTCATGAACAAGAAGGATGTGGTTTTTTAGGGAATATGGGAGCAACCATAAAGCTGGACGACAAAAATGACCATAACTTCCCTTTTTCGGGACTCATGATTTTAAGCTTTGGAGCGACACTTTTATTATTTCGTTTATTGATTCACTATAGAGAAATCTTTCCCATCAAACTGAACTAAAACTTCTTTATCTTCATAGCTGGTCGTAAGAGTCACAGGCCTTTTCCAGATACTTTGCAAATTGCGCAGAGTAGAATTTGCAAACTGCATATCTAAGTCAACTCCAGTGTGTATATGCTTAATAAGCAGCTCTTTTCTGTTTTTGTAATTTGAATCTTCTACCTGAATAATGGGCTGTCCAAAATTAGATAACCCCATGAGAAGTTTATTTTTTATCGCTAAAAAATCACGGGTGTCAATTTCCATTTGTTGAGTTCGTGGATTGTATTTATAGGTAAAAAGTTTTTGTCTATTACAAAATTCAGGAGTTAAAAACTCATCAATAAAGGAAATATCATTATGCGATCTTCTTACGGAAAAGATTTTATCACGACCTTCCATTGTTTTTCGATCCCAATTCTCTCGCTCATACATATCTGTACATTCATTATATTCTTTACCAAACCTTCCTGTGTTCCAGCGAAATTCGATATCACGCATGAGCTCAATGCCTATTTTGTAGGGGTTAATATTTTGCTTACTCATGGCCATAACTCCACCATGCTTAATAGCAAAATCAACGAAATCATTAGGCTCCATTAATTTTTCCGTCATAATTTTAGAGTGCCAATAACTTGCCCAGCCTTCATTCATAATTTTCGTCACTCTTTGAGGGAGAAAATAATAAGCTTCTGCTCGCAAGCAACTAATCACATCCGCTTGCCAGTCTTCAATAGGAGCACTTGCAATGAGAAACTTGAGAATATCTTTTTCACCTTGCCAAAGGTTTTTTTCGGCCAAAATATCATCTTCTTGCTCTTCTTTTAATTCAGCTTCAGTCTTTTGCGATTCTCGTTCTTGAGCACGCATGAACGATTTAAGGGCCTGGGAGCGATCATCTACGAGATAGCCACCAATTTCTTGCTCTTCTTTAAATTTCTCTTCAAGTATTTTTCTTTTTCTAATGACTTCATCATTTTCATGGAGCTGACTGATATCGATAAGATTCTCTAAAGAGAGAACTTTATCAATAAATTGCTCTATTTTGTTTTGACCATATTTTTCCATATAGCGTCGGATCTTAGTTCCGTTATTGGCCATTACATCCATCATGCTTCGATTGGTGTTGGAGAACCACATATTATTTTTAAAGAAATCATTATGGCCATACACGTGGGCCATAACTAATTTTTGATCGAGCCAGTTATTTACTTCTAACAGATAGGCATAACAGGGATTGGTGTTAATAACCATTTCATAAATTTTTTGAATTCCATAACGATAGCCTTTAGACATTTGGTCATAATCCATCCCAAATTTCCAATGGGGATAACGAATGGGAAAGCCCCCTTGAGCAGCTAAGATATTAATTGTGTCATAGTCGCACATCTCGAAAATTTGCGGAAAATAATCCAGCCCATAGTCATCAGCATAGCCTTGGACCTTTCTTTGTAATTCTAATAAATCACCTGAAATAGGCTTTGATCTAAACATTAGTTTCCTTTCCCTAAAAACTCTTTGATAGAATCTAGAATAGCTTCTTTGTTTTTAATTTTACTCAAAATCACTGAGTCATGCTCAGTTCCGTATTTGTTCGAGAGATCTTTATAAAACTGACCTGATCCATAGCGGGATTCAACTTGTCCGTAACAAAACATATTAGAGTTTGGTAATAAAAATTCATCCATAAGCTCTAGACAAACTTTAGTGTCATCAGCTGACCAGTTATCACCGTCACTAAAATGAAAAGGATAAATATTCCATTCATTAGGGTTGTAATCCGCTTCAATAATTTCTTTACACAATTTAAAAGCAGAAGAAATTAAAGTCCCACCACTTTCTCTGGTTCTAAAGAAAGTGTCTTCATCTACTTCTTTGGCCGTCGCATCGTGAATAATATAACGAATATCAATATCTTTATACTGACTTTTAAGCCAGAGATTAATCCAAAAGGATTCGGTTCGAACAATTTCTTTTTGTTCTTCTCCCATAGAGCCTGAAACATCCATCATATAAATAACGACGGCTGCATTTTCCATTTCCGTTTTCGTGTCAGCACTTCGATAACGATAATCTTTGCGAATAGGCATCACAATGGGATTATTAGGGTCATAAGTCCCCATGGACATTTCACGTTTAAGCGCTTCTTTATAAGTGCGTTTAAGATGTTTGAGAGAATCCGGCCCAATAGTTCCAATTGAAGTGTACTTGTCCACTTGAGAAGAAATTTGCTTTTTTCCTTTAGGTTCAATATTGGGAAGTTCTAACTCATCCCCTAGAATTTTGGCGAGCTCTTCCACTCCCATTTCAACTTCTAACTCTTTATTCCCTTCACCTTCTCCAGCTTCGCCTTGTCCTGGCTCACCATCTTCTCCTGGTTTTCCATCGACAGGATCACCTTGTTCTCCATCACCTTGTCCAGCTCCTCCTTGGGATTTATCTCCAAAACGAAACCTTGGAATATCTATGCTTGGCATTGGTATCTTAAAGGCGTCATCTCCCTTTGGGATGATTTGCTGACCTTGAGAAATATAATCTCTAAGATTCTTACGAATCTTACCTTTAACAATTTTTCTAAATCTAGCATGATCCCTTTTTATAGGATGATCCATGCATGACTCCTTTTATGACTTTATTGAGTCACCTTTGGCAAATATACTTGATACATAATTTAATGTATCTGTGGCACAAATCTCACAATACCCAAAATTTTTAATGAGTCTTGTTTTTACGACATCAATTTTTTCTTGGGTTTGTTTATCCACAACATTTGAAATAATGGTTGTGAGCTTGATCGTGTCTTTTTGATCTTCAAAAAGCTTGAGTTCTAGGGCCCTGTGCAGCCTTTCATTCATTTTGTAATCAAATTGTTTACCTTCAATTGCAAGAGCAGCAATAGAGTGCATAATCTCCTGTCTAAAATCATTTTTAATCGATTCTGAAACATCAATTTTCTCTTCAATTGAGCGCATAAATCTTTCATCTGCATCTTCAAGCTTACCTGAATACTTGTTACGAATTTTTTCTTTCTGAGTATAGGCCTTAATATTATCAATATAGTTGGCACATAAAGTTTGAATAGCTGACTCATCAACAGAGATGGCTTTTTGCACATCATTTTTAACGATGTCTTCATACTCTTGTCTTGCTATCGCTAACATTTCTTTAAAGGCATCCATTTGCTCTGTAGAATTCACAAGCCCGTGGTGCTTAAGCCCAGATTCTAATTCATTAAAGACCATAAAAGGATTTAAACAACCAGAGTGAGCATTCTTAACCAGAGAATTAGAGATTTTATCTTGAATATAACGAGGCGAAATACCATCCAGCCCTTCTCTGACCGCTTCTTTTCTAAGCTCTTTCACATTATCTTCGTTATAACCAGGAAGTGTTTTTCCTGAGTATAATTTAAGTTTTTGAAGCTTAGTTAGGTCAGCTTTTTTCGGCTCTTCCATACGAGTTAAGATGGCCCAAAGACTTGCCATCTCAAGAGTGTGAGGGGCAATATGCATATGAGGGATTGTCTCACTATTGAAATCTTTTTTATAGATTCGAATCTCTTGATCTAAGCGAGTTATATAGGGAACATCAATTTTAACTGTTCTATCTCGAAGAGCTTCCATAAATTCATTCGATTGGAGCTTTCTAAATTCTGGCTCATTGGTATGACCTAAAATAACTTCATCAATATCAGTTTGAGCGAATTTTTTAGGTTTAATAGATTGTTCTTGAGAAGCTCCTAAAAGATCATAAAGGAAGGCAACATCAAGCTTGAGCATCTCGATGAATTCAACAATCCCTCGGTTTGCGATATTAAACTCTCCATCGAAATTAAAGGCCCTTGGATCAGAATCTGAACCATAAAGAGCAATTTTTCTATAATTAATATCACCGGTTAATTCAGTAGAGTCTTGATTTTTCTCATCTTTAGGTTGGAATGTCCCAATACCAATCCTATCTTTCTCAGAGAGAATCAGTCTTTTGACACGGATATGCTTCATGACCTCATTCCAGTCCCCATCAAATTTACGCATAAACTCAGAGAGGATATAACGACAAGCGGGATTCACTTCACCTTTAATTTTAATTCGGTAAGGGCCATCAATATTTTTATTTAATTCTTCTAAAAACTTTTTACGAACGGCCACGGGAATTAGCTTCAGTGGTTCTTCATGCATAGGGCTTTCGAAAACTTTAGCTCCACCCAGGATTTCTGTTTCTTCGGGAGTCACCCACTCATAGGTATAAAGAGCTCCGTCATCTGTTTTAGAGTATTGCTCTAATCCTTTTTTAAGTAATCTAGAAATAGAAGACTTGGCGGAACCAACAGGACCATGCAAAAGGAGAACCCTTTTTTCTGTCCCATAACCTCTCGCTGCTGATTTAAAAAAGTTTACAAGCTTCATGAGGTGAACATCGATTCCAAAGATTGCATCTTTTCCATTCTCTATTGGATCATCAAAAAAGTGATAACGGGTAATTTCTTTTTTGTACTCGGTATAGGTTGAAGTTCCATAGGACATGATCATATCGTGAACTCTTTGAAAGGCATTACGACAGATCAAAGGATTCTTCTCCACCAGATCGAGATACTCTTGAAAACTTCCTTCCCAGTGAAGATGCGAGAAATCTTCTTTTGAATAATTCTCTTCGATAAAACGGTGAATATCCATACTCATAATGTCCTCCAGAAATGAATGCTAAATTTAAAAGAACTTTTATATTCTCATCTTTATTTTAACCCGAATCACTGCTGAAATGAAGAGTTTTCAAATATTTACCCGGGCCCAAGTTGACACCAATGCTCAACTATAATTCTATAAATCGCTAAAATTACTTGAAATAAATTTGTTTAATTTTTTTTCATAAGTATAATTATTAAATATAACCATAAATAAAGGTCAGACTTGACAGTAATTGCCAGTGGCGACACCCATATTGGAATGAAACGTAAAACCAATCAGGATTCTATTTGTGTAGATAAGGATCTTAATTTTTTCGTGGTGGCCGATGGTATGGGTGGACATAATGGTGGAGATATTGCCTCGAGCATGTCAGTAGATCTCCTACCCAACTTTATTCGTGAAAATCAGAGTAAGTATGAAGTTCCAGTGCTCTTAGATAATGCGGTTCATTTTGTTAATAATGCCATCTATGAACATGGACTGAAAAATTCTCATCTAGAAGGCATGGGAACAACGATCAGTGCCATTATGTTTAACGAAAAACATATCAATATAGCTAATATTGGTGACTCAAGAGTTTATATGTTGCATAAACAAAAACTCTACCAACTCACAAGGGATCACTCCCTTGTGCAAGAGCGATTGAATATTGGCTTTTATGATCGCGAAGGTGCCAGAAAAGATCCACAAAAAAACGTCTTAATTAAAACGGTAGGCTTTGAGAATAATGTTAGGCCAGATGTCTATCAGTATAAAGTTAATAAAAACGATCTTTTTCTCATCTGCTCTGACGGACTTCACGGTAAAGTAGCTGATCAAGATATTGTGCACATTATCACAAATCAAATAAAAGATTTTGATCATATCACTCAAGCCGATTTAGACAACTGCGTTAGTAAATTAATTGACCAAGCTAATGCCAACGGTGGCCAAGATAATATTTCAGTCATTCTTGCTGCTGCAAATTAATAATTTCTTATATTTGCCTAATGACTCATGCCGTTTTAAAATAGCCCTTGAAAAATAAATTCCAGTCACGGAGCGATTTTGGATAAATATTATACCGTAATGATTGTGCCGGAAAAACAGAAAGGTGTAAGGTCTTTTAAAATCCCAGGCATCTTTTTGCGATCATTAGCATTTGTTTTTGTACTTACTTCCATTTTATTTGGAATTCTTCTCTATAACTACTGGTCTGTTATCAAACAAATTCACGAAAATAGACACCTCGGACTTGAGAACAGGCAACTAAGAGAGCAGATTAAACTTTTTGAATTAAAAATGGCTACTGTCGCAAAAGACTTAGAAAATATTCGTATCTATGAAAACAAGCTTCGTATCATTACTGGTCTTGAAGACGTGACTAAAACAGCTCCTATAGTCCCTAGTAATGACCAGGACCAAGGGGTCATGATGGATGACCATGGGGCCACCACTCGTGAGCCAATCCCAGAAGATGAGTCTGTTCAATTGGAAAATAATATTCTTCCTTATCTTCAAAACTTTGAAAATAACCCCAGTTTTATAGAGCTTCAAAGACTCTATGATGAAAGAATCGCGGCTCACTTCGGTCTGTCATCCAAGTATAAAGTGACCAGACAATTCTCTGATCTTATTAAAAAGAGTTTTGAGTTATCAGAAGAATACGCAAAGTTTGATTATAAGTTTCAGATTCTAAAAAAATATTCCACAAAACTAGAAGAGCAAATTCATAAACTAGACCAGCATCTTTTAGATAAAGAATCCATTTTGAGATCTACCCCTACCATTCTCCCTACCAATGGTTGGATCACCAGTTATTTTGGCCATAGAATCTCTCCTACTGCGGGAGTCAAAAAAATGCATGAAGGCCTGGATGTGGGAGCAAACTTTGGCACAGAAATACTCGCCCCTGCAGATGGAATTGTCACCTTTGCAGGAAGAAAAGCCGGTTTTGGACTTTTTGTTCAAATAGATCATGGCTATGGAATTGAGACTATTTATGCACATTCACAAAAAATTATTACAAAAAGCGGAAATAAAGTTAAAAGAGGTGACCTGATAGCAAAAGTCGGAAGTACAGGTGCTTCCACCGGACCCCATTTACATTACGAAGTAAGAATAAATGGTACTGCTGTTGACCCGTTATACTTTGTTTTAGAATAAATTGGAGAGAGTAAAATGATTGTTGATGCGATGAAAAAGGTATTTGGTACTAAGCAAGATCGAGATATAAAAATTATGAAGCCATTGCTTAAAAAAATCAATGGACTTGAAGTTGATATAAAAAAACTATCTGATGAAGAGCTTAAGGCCCAGACCCCAAAATTTAGAAAGATGCTCAATGAAGGCGCCACCCTAAACGATATTCTCCCAGAAGCCTTTGCGACGGTGAGAGAAGCCAGTGTAAGGGTTCTTGGAATGCGTCCCTATGATGTGCAAATATTAGGGGGCATTGTTTTGAGTGAAGGAAAAATCGCTGAGATGAAAACCGGAGAAGGAAAAACCCTCACTGCGACTCTACCTTTGTATCTTCATGGTTTGACTCAAAGAGGGGCCCACCTGGTTACAGTTAACGATTACCTGGCCAGCCGTGATGCTCAAGATATGGGGGAATTATTTAATTGGATGGGACTCACTGTGGGCTGCATTGTTCACGACATGGACGATGAAATTCGAAAAGAAGCTTATGCCTGTGATATCACCTATGGAACTAATAACGAATTTGCCTTTGATTATCTTCGAGACAATATGAAGTTTGATTTGGAAGATTATGTCCAAAGAGAGCATAATTTTTGTATCGTTGATGAAGTTGACTCTATTCTTATTGATGAAGCAAGAACTCCCCTCTTAATTTCAGGTCCAAGTGAAGGTAACTCTGATCAGTATGTGAAAATGAATAAAGTTATCCCTAAACTAAAACCTGAACATTATTCAGTTGAAGAAAAATCCCACACAGCTGTGCTTACTGATGAGGGTGTGGTTGAAGTTCAAAAGATCTTAGGCATCGATAATTTATTTGATGTTGAAAATATGGAAGCACTTCACCATATCAATCAAGCCTTAAGAGCTCATACCCTCTTTAAAAAAGACAAAGAATATGTTGTTAAAGATGGACAGGTCATCATAGTTGATGAATTTACCGGAAGACTTAAAGAAGGTTCTCGTTGGTCTGATGGGCTTCACCAAGCCATTGAAGCCAAAGAAGGGGTTAAGATTAAATCCGAGAACCAAACTCTCGCTTCTATTACCTTTCAAAACTATTTCAAACTGTATAATCGACTAGCAGGGATGACAGGGACAGCTGACACTGAAGCAGAAGAATTTAATAAAATTTATAATTTAGAAGTTGTTGTTATTCCCACTAATGAACCCATAATTAGAGCCGATCATGCTGATGTTATTTATGGAACCAAACAAGGTAAGTATAAAGCAGTGGCCGAGTTAATAAAAGATTGCAACCAACGTAAACAGCCTGTCTTGGTTGGAACGATTACCATTGATGAATCAGAAATTATTTCAGACTATCTGACAAAGATGGGAGTGAAGCACGAGATTCTTAATGCCAAACAACACCAAAGAGAAGCAGATATAGTCGCTAATGCGGGTCAACCAGGCTCTGTAACCATTGCCACCAACATGGCCGGACGGGGAACAGATATCAAACTCACCCCAGAAACCAAACAAGCTGGGGGTCTATATATTATTGGTACTGAAAGACATGAATCAAGACGTATCGATAATCAGCTAAGAGGTCGTTCAGGAAGACAAGGTGACCCAGGTGCATCTAAATTCTTTTTGTCTCTAGAAGATGATCTGATGAGAATTTTTGGTTCCGATAAAGTCAAAGGGATTATGCAGAGAATGGGTCTTAAAGATGATGAACCTATTGAAGCTAAGATTTTATCTAATCAAATAGCCAAAGCCCAAAAACGAGTGGAAGGGCATAACTTCGATATTCGTAAACACTTGCTTGATTTCGATAATGTTATGAATGAACAGCGAAAAGTTATCTACAAGCTTCGCCGTGAAATTTTAAACAATGATGGGAACAGAGAACTTGTTGAAGAGATGATCAATGATGTCGCGGAGATGCTGGTTGCCAACTACAGACCAGAGAAGAAAGCCTCTCTTAATGAATGGAATTGGGAGGAAATTAACACAGGTTTTCAAAATATCTTCAGCACTGACTATCAACTTACAGTGAATGAATGTTCCGACAAACACAATTCAGATCTTTCACAATATATGATCGAAGTGGCCAACAAGGTGTTAAAAGAGAAATTCTCTAAATACGATAAAGAACAAGTGGATATCACTCTGAGAGAAGTTCTTCTCTCAACATTTGATCAATTTTGGAAAGATCATCTCCGTAATATGGATCAACTTAAAGAAGGTATTAATCTGCGTTCTTACGGTCAAAAAGACCCACTGGTTGAATACAAAAGAGAAGCTTTTCATCTCTATGAAGAGATGAAAACACAAATTCGTCAGGCGATAGTCGAGCGAATGTTTTCAGTAAGACTTTATACTCCTGAAGAGATTGAAGCTATTAAGAGACAACAACAAGCTGAGCTAGAAGCTCAGCTCGAAGCCCATAAAAGAGCACAGGCTGCTGCGGAAGCTGCCAGCGGACCTGTCACCAGAAAAACAGTTAAAGTGGGTAGAAATGATCCTTGTCCTTGCGGTTCAGGTAAGAAGTATAAACATTGTCATGGTCAGTAGGAGTTAATCTTTGAGTATCAATGATAATGATGATGATTTAACAGACATCACATCCCTTCCAGATCTTGGGGAGGAAGATGATGACGATTTCACGTCATTAGATGATCTAGCGGATTTATCTGACTCCCCTCCAGACTTTCCAGGGCCACCTGAATTTTCAACTGAAGATGATTCAAATGAACTTGAATCCAATGAGAACCTCACTCAAGAATTCAGTGATGATTTTAATGAAGAAGAAGACTTTGAACCTGAGCTCACTCAAGATGATGAGCAAGAAGAGAATGACCCTTTCGATGATGGGGACTTTGAATCTTCAGATTTTGAAAATAATGATGACTTTCAAACTCATGACGATTTCACAGATTCTATTGATGATGATTCACCAGATTTTTCAGAAGATGTAAACAGTGATGAATTCTCTGACGATAAAGACCATATTGAAGAAGAGATTCAAGAGGATGATGATCTTTTTGGTGATGACTCTACTGACAGTAGTGACGAGAATCTAGAAGATAATAGAGAGGAACTTGAGAGCACTTTTGAAACTGATGATGATAACAACGGGACAAGCTCAAAACTAATTGATCTCGCAGAATTAAAAGCTTCAGAGAATATCAATCCTCAGGAAATTAAGACCTTAATAGAGAATGAAGAAAAAACTCACTCAACCCATCCTGAGAATTTCTCTGATTTAAAATCATTCGCAAAAACAATGACCTATGATGATTTTTCATCTGAAGGGAATCCTCCTTTTAGCATCATTATTAAGAATATTAAATACAAAGAAGATGCTACCGAAATCATAGACCTTCTTTGCTCTTTAAAAATTATCACTGAAGACAAAAAAGAAGAAGCCATGAGCAGTATTATGAGAGGCCAATTCCTTGTCCCTCGGTTAAGTGAGTATGCTGCCATTATACTGTCACATAAAATGAGACATTATGATTGTGAGTTGTTAATGGGACTTACTGAAGAAATATCTCCTCCTAAAAGCTATCAATCTCAAGACAGAGGCCTTTCATCAAAGCGCTCAATTTACGCCAACAAAAAACATGACCTTCACCTCAAGGGGAAAAAATATATACCTCTACAAGATATAATGACCACAACTCTTGATAAGCCGCACGGTTATAGTATTACAAAGTATATTGAAATAGTAAGTGAAGTTATCAAAGTCTCTCATGAATATTTTCATACTTCTCATCAACTTGAAGAAGAAATCATGCAGAATTTATCAGATGAAGATAAAGAGAAAGTCGATCAAGTCATGATTCAAGCAGAAAATAAAAACGCAAGTGCATCTCAGAATGAATTTTCCTTTGAAAGTTTTTATAAAAATACTAATCAGTCTTCATCCCCAGCGAAAATTGAACTCAATGATCTCTACCAAAGACTAGTGAATAAGCTTAAGGCCCAGGCCCATAAACGTGGCGGGAATGGCGTTATTGGTATTAGTTTTACCATCACTCCCCTGGCACTCACTGACTATCTAGAAAGTGGGCCGCAATATCAAATTTCGAGTACGGGTAATATTGTATGGCTAGAGAAAAACTAGAAGACAAACATTTTGACGTCATCATCATAGGTGGTGGAATTGTAGGAGCTGGTATCTTCAGAGACCTCTGTCTACATAAGAAAAAGACTCTTCTTTTAGATAAAAATGATTTTAACTCTCAAACATCAAGTGGGAGTTCAAAAATGCTCCATGGGGGAATACGCTATTTAGAAAACCTAGATTTTGCACTGGTCTTTGAGGCGTTATTAGAAAAAAATAAATGGCTTAAACTTGCCCCTCATATTACAAAAGAAATCCCATTTTATTTACCCGTATATCAAAATAGTAAGTGGCCGCTTTTTTTTATGCGTATGGGCCTTTTTCTCTATGATTTACTCTCTTTATTTAAAAACACATCTCATAAAGTCTTTTCGGCTCAAAAAACACAAACTCTTCTTCCAGGCATCAATTCCAAAGGACTCAAAGGCAGTGGCCTCTATTATGATGGTATTGTTGATGATCATAAACTTGGATTAGAATGTGTCTATGATGGCCTAAACCACTTTGATCAATCAATAGCTCATAACTATAAAGAAGTTTATAAAGTTTCTAAAACCAGAGAGGGTAAGTACACTGTCTTCTTTCAAGACACCTTAACCGGAAAAAAAGATCTGGCATACACAACGAATATAGTAGTGGCCACAGGACCTTTTACTGACCAAATGATGCATCTTATAGATGTTCCTTGGGAGAATATCATCTACCCTTCCAAGGGCTCACATCTTTGGTTAAAAAAGGACGCACTTCCCATAAGTGATGCTCTCGTCATGCAAACTGCGGACAAAAGAGTGGTTTTTATAATCCCCCAAAGAGAAGCTATTCTCGTGGGAACAACTGAAATACCTGTTCCTGCTCAATCTGATTTCAATGATCTCAAACCCACTCCACAAGAAGTTTCTTATCTTCTAGAGCAAGTTAATATCTACTTTCCTGAAGCAAAGGTAAGTTTTGATCATATCATGAGCAGCTTTGCAGCGGTGAGACCCCTTGTTAAGGATGGGCATTCCAGTTCAAAAATTTCTAGAAACCACAAGATTTATAACCCTCAAAAAAAGATGTGGGTCATTGCTGGTGGAAAGTATACGACTTTTAGAAAGATGGCCGAAGACCTTAATAAAAAGCTTTTTGCAAAAAATGATTGGTCTTATGATAAAAAGAAAAGCTCACTGCCTTTTTCTCAAGTCTCTGTGATTGCTCACCCGTTTCGTCAGAAGATTCAACCTCAGGATATCGATGACATTCTTCAAAAAGAATTAGTCCGCACCCAAGAGGACCTTGTGCTCCGAAGGCTATCTCTTCAAACTCTTGATCATCTAAACGACCCAGTAATTATAGATTATATCGAGAAACTTCCCCTACAGACGATAAGATAAACCAAAAAGCATTCTGGGCCCTGATCTGGTTTTGACCCATTTGATTCCATTTTCATCTTCCGCATAATCATCCCCTCTGAGATGATAAGCAACTTCAAGTCGGGCACCAATTCCTTGAGTGGTATAATACTTAAAACCAATCCCTAAATTATGTCCAAATGTACTTGCGTCCACTGAAGTCTCACAGCTTCCCACACATCCTTCTCCCGGTGTTGAAGTGGTATTACTCGAACCAATCCCCAGAGTGTAATTGAGATAAGGGATAGGTGTATGAATTTTAGATGGAAATTTAGTGGGGTGAAAATTCACTCCAAAGCCAAATTCAGAACCATTTTCACTGACAAAATCCCCATCATGGGCCATCACTGATTTTCGGTCGATAGCAAAATGAGCGAGAAAAGAAAAACGTGAATACCATTTTATCTCGTCTTTAAAATACCACTCTCCTCCGAGCTTTAAGTAAAGTTGACTCACATCTCGAGTATAGGATTCTGCATCTTGTATGTCCGGAGAGCTCTGCTCAGAATAAGAGGCAAAATGAAGCATACCAAACACTTCCCTATTCTTAGAAAGAAGGCTAACAAAACTAGTATCCACCATGTTCATCCCTCCCTGACCTTTGGCCGCAGGGATTTGGTTGGCCAGATCATCTGCACCATCTGCAAGAGGAATCCCCAAATCTCTTGGGTCTTTGGCCACAATTTCACTGGTATCATCATCCACTAACATTTTAGATTCATCTTTGGTAATTTTAACGGGAGGAGTAATTTTGAGTTTTAAAACTTGTTCCTCTCTAATCAGCCCCTTGTTAACAAGTCTGTAGAGTGACCAAACAGTACGTGAAGGTGATGTTTTAATGACCACACCTCTGGCAATGACTCCAGTAGAAACATAGAACTTGGCATGATCTCCAACCGCTAATCCGTCTTCAATACCCCGGTTTATTAAAATCGTTTTTCCTGACTCTGATAAACCTATGACTCTCAAGGTTAGAATCTCATCAACTTCTAATGACCAAACATTCGTGACAAGTACAATAAAAACAATCAAAAACTTCATTCAAAAACCTTATTTAGAAAAATTTACTTAAACCAATTGCAAGTTTAGCATCTATATAGCGAGCTCGATCAGGCAAAAATCCATCATCGAAATTTCTCACCACTCTTTCCGCTCTAATCTCTTCATAAGCTGCGGTGATTCTAAGCCCATAACTATTGCTAAAATTATATTTTAAGCCTCCTCTTATTCCAGGAAAGCTATAGATCTGATAATTACCTTCTTCATCAGAAGGATTTATTTTTAAACGGGAAAGACCATAACGAAAGAAAGTGCCCACATAAAGAATATTCACTTCTTGCATATGAGGAAGTTCAAAAGGATACCAGTTAAGATGAAGAGCTCCACTTAAAGAAAGACTACTGGCATTGACTTCCCCTGTATAAAAGCCGTCTTTAGCTCTTCGCACCGAGGCTTCCATCGTGACTCTTTGTAGTTGGGTGAATTTTTTAAAGAAATACCCTTCAGCTGCAATTTCAAAGTCATACTTATTTTGCTCAGTGGTTTCAAAGTCGTTCGTGTTCTCATTATTAACTAAATTTCGCCCCACAGAAGCAAAAAGTTGGTAATTATATTTATAACCTTTAAGCAGCGCCCTTCTTCTGCGCTCTTTAACCACACTTAAATTATTAAGCAGCTCCGAGAGCTCTTCATCAGAATAATCTGAAGACCAAGCATCTCCTTTGCTACGGACATTTTCTAAAAACTTCTCTTCTTTTGCTGTACGGTTAAGGACTCTTTCATCATATTTTTTGGCCACATTTTTATACATAAGCCTATCTTGCATCTCATCTACATTGCCGGTTCTTTTTTGTTCAGCATAAAACTCATCGAAATCAAAATTTGGATCATTATATTTTCTAAGGAACGCCACCACCATTTTTTCAAATGTATGAACTTTATGTCGCTCAGAGAATTCTTCGGCGTAAGGCGAACGGTATATACCGTCAGCATAAAGACGGTCTCCATCCAGTTTTTGCTCCCATCTCTCTATATCAATAAAATCTAAATCATTTTCAAAATGTTTTTCTGCTTTATGAGTTTTTTCAATCACTTGATAATTTTTTTTCTTGCGAGCGAGAGAGTCACCTTCGAGGAGAAAATCTTTTGTTTCCGCGGCAGCATCATTATTGGTCACCAGTTTTGTTCGGGCAGAAGTAAATTTCATTCGCCGCCCCGATAACATGGCCGTTTCTGAAAAAAGAAACAATCGATTCTTTTCTTTTAATTCTTCTGGTAGGAAAACTTTATAGGCCACCCAAAGGGAGTCATCCAAAAAAACTTTGATCGCCTTAAGCTTGGCCACTGGTTTATAGATAAATTCTTTATTGTTTTTATTATAGGATACTTTTTTAACTAAAATGCCGTAGTCTTCATTGCCAATATTATTAGAATAACCACTCTCTAAATAAAGTGTTCTCCCGGAGCTGGAAACTTGTTTAATCTCAACAATGAAATTATCAATGGCCAGACTCAACTGAGTGAGCATCGCTAACAAGAGTACAGAATAAATGAAATTCTTTTGTGACATCCGTGCCTTTAAAAAAACCTATACTTATATTTTTATACTTTCAGCGTCATTTGAAAAGGCTTTGCGTTAAGTTTTGAAAAAATAATGACTTTACTTGCTGCACAATGGCCTAAACCTTGATAAATGAGAACTTTTAAACTATAAAATGACTTCACTATTTTCATTATACTTAAGGATATATATGGCGCGTCGTAAAAAAGAGAAAACAACATACAAATATGAATGTAATCTCACAGGTGAAGAGTATATTCTCACTGCAAAAGCTGATAACCCAGAAGAACTTATGAGTGTCAAAGCTTGGTATGAGATGAATCCAGATAAAGACGATAGACCAGATGACGTAAAAAAGAAGCTTGGTTTAGAAATTTCAGAATCTTAAAAAAATAGCAAAGGACATTAAAAGTGAGTACAAGAGATCTTATCATCATTGGCTCAGGACCTGCTGGTTATACAGCAGCTCTGTATAGCGCGAGAGCAAACCTCAATCCATTAGTTATCATGGGACATGAACCAGGTGGACAATTAACCACAACCACCGATGTTGAAAATTTTCCAGGTTTTCCCGAAGGTATTATGGGACCTGATTTGATGGAAAATATGAAAAAGCAGGCCGCAAGATTTGGAGCCGAATATCTTACCACTCATGTGAGTGATGTTGACTTAAGTCAGAGACCCTTCAAAGTGAAATGCGAAAACGGAGATGAGTTCACTGCTCAAACTTTAATTATTTCTACGGGAGCTTCTGCAAAATACTTAGGGCTTCCCAATGAAAAAGAGCTTATCGGAAAAGGGGTTAGTGCCTGTGCCACCTGTGATGGATTTTTCTACCGCGATCAAATCGTTCATGTCGTAGGCGGAGGAGATACCGCTATGGAAGAAGCCATGTTTTTAAGTAAGTTTGCTTCCAAAGTGACTATCGTTCATAGAAGAGATGAATTTAGAGCTTCAAAGCCTATGCAAGATCGTGTCTTTAAAAACGAAAAAATAGATATTCTCTGGGATCATGAAGTCTGTGAGATTGTTGCTGACCCAACCGGCGTTACAGCAATCAAAGTTAAAAACACTAAGACAGGTGACATTAACGAGCGTGCTACCAATGGGCTTTTCATGGGAATAGGTCATACACCTAATACCAAATTTTTAGGAAAACAAATTAACTTAGATGATCATGGTTTTATCGTAACTCAAGGTAGACACCCCGATACTAATGTCCCTGGTGTTTTTGCTTGTGGTGATGTTCAAGATTCCTACTATCGTCAGGCAATTACTGCCGCTGGTTCTGGATGTTCTGCTGCTATGAGATCTGAGCGTTTCTTAGAGGAGCATGGCCGAGTCTAAGGCCCCAGTAAGAGAGCTAAGAGTTTAAAATGTCTTACACTCGAGTGGTTAGCAGAAAACTCAGTTGACAAGATTTAAGATCATTGAAAAAATTTACTTAGGCAAGGAAGCCTAAATCAATCATGGACCAAGGAAGGAAAATGAGTAATATCTTCAATTATCAAACACTGAAAGTTAAACTGGATAAGGCCACAAGAACGCTTTATATCAAGTTAGACAATGATCACATCGACAACCCTCTCAATGTTGAGACCCTATTTGAATTAGAATCATTGCTTGCGTGGATGACTAATAGAATTGAAATTCACTCTGTATTTATAGACTCTTCCAGTGATATATTTTCAACAGGCTATAATCGCACCGTCCTTAAAAAATTAGATGTAAAAAAACTAGCTAAATTCACCAGTAAGCTGCAAAAAATAAATCAAGCCATCATGCTTTTACCTCAAACATTTGTGATTGATTTACAAATGGGAGCATCAAATATTGCGAGTGAACTCGCAACAGCTTGTGATATCCGTATTGCCAATAGGGCTTGTGAAATAAGTTTTGATCACGCTCAACTTGGGATCATCGCATGTTCAGGTGGGATTGCCCAATTAGGTCAAATAGTAGGACATGGAAACGCTAAAAACTGGTTACTTACCGGTGGTAAGATAGGCTTTCAAAAACTTATTTCAACAGGTTATGTTTTTGAGGGTTACACTATGGCCGATAGAGAAATAGTTCGTAAAAAAATCTTAACCGATATTTATACCCAGGCTCCGGTACAGAGAATTCAAACAAAAATGGCCCTTTCTGAAAACATAAGAGAAGAAGTGGAAAGTAAGCTTGCCAATGAAAGTAAAATTGCCAAAGCAGCTATGGTTTCTGAAGATTGGAAGGATGAAAACTTAAATAATCCTATGCCAGCAAATAGTATGAAAACAGCGGTTAAGCTCAGTATTGTAAAAGATAATGATCAAGATCAGGATCTGCCTAACTAGCTTGCTCCCATCACTTGCATAACTTTAGTGATAAGTTTTGACGGTGCCTGAAAACTCATTCCAATGATTAGCTTATGAGCATTGTCCAGGGCATTTGTATCATGAAACCGAGATCTATGAGCTATCGTCCCCTTTATTGCTTTTGGTAAATCAATTCCTCCTAGAGAGCAGAGTTCTATTTCAAGATTTTTAGGAAAGTGATTCAGTTGTCCCTTAGAAACTTTAAAAGCCAACCCTCCACTTCCCACATCTCTTAGGGCAAAGTCATGAGTTTCCTGTTTACCATTAAAGGGCATCAATAGGCTTGCTTTGACTTTGGTATAATTAAAATGAAAGCGATCATACTTTCTTTTTTCTCTTAAAAAAACTTTTTCATCAGCGAGAACTTTCAAAACATTATTGACACAGAATTTGTATTGTCCTTTGAACAATATACCCTTGGCCTTCTCATAAATATAAACGGGATTTTCTTGATGAAAGACTGCATTTTTTAACAGTTGCAGATGAATGATAATTTGTTCGGACTCCACGGCATATGAGAGATATTGGCCATCAAAAATTATTTTCTGACCCTTTTCATCGTTTTGCCAGATGATGAGGTGATGGGGTTCATCTTTAAGGACTTCTAAATCATTTAAAAATTCTTTAAGTGTACCTGCAACTCTAAAGCCCTTGGCCATATTTTATTCTCGTAAATGCTTGATCGCTATCAAACTTAGATTGTGTTTCAGGGTCATGAGTATAAACTATAAAATAGCCACCTCCCCCAGCACCACAGAGTTTAACATAGTACTTACGAGATTCAAGTCCTGTGAGCCAAAAGTTTTTTAAACTTTGAGGTATCATCTTTGGCATATGTAAATATTGGAGCCTAGAGAGTTGATGAAAACTTTCATCTATATTCTGCCCAACTTTACATTTCTTAATAATGTCATTTGTCACATTTACAAATTGCATTATCTGTTCACGGTACTCGGTATTCTTTTCAAATTTTTCCATAAAGTCATGCACAAAAGATGAAGTCATGCGTGCCTTGCCACTATCAAATAAATAAAAATGACCAGGTATCTTGGGAAGAGGATTCTCACAGATTTTTACTTTCGATCTACTCTCAATAATAACAGGTAAATTGATAAGCGAGATTAAACAATCTATGCCGGAAGATGTTCCATGATAAAATGATTCCATTAAAGACATGATATCTTTTAAACTCATGAGCTCATCGTTTTCATAATGAGTTTTTTGCTCAAAATCAAGAGCGTATTCAGCATAAAGCCCAGCGCAAAGTGCACCAGAACTTCCAATCCCATAGCCTTGGGGAATATTAGATTTAAAGTAGAGACCCTTTTCGATATCAGTCTTGAGTCTGGCTAAATTCATGGTTTGGTTAAGAAGCTTAGAGCCCTTTAAGTATTTATAAAATTCATCCAGTCTGAGCTTTTGGGATAAATTTTGGCTATTTTCCGTAAAATCTAATTGTCCTGCAAATCCCTCAATAGGAAACGCCAGACCCATTGATCCTTTTATAATCGCATACTCACCGAAGAGTAAGATTTTACCATTAAAACTTCTCATGATTCTCCAAAATGGGGGGCCCAGATAATCTTTTCACATAAATCCAGACAAAACTCACTCACAAAACTTTTCACTTGATCTTTTTGAGACTCAGGATAGATAAGATGAATATTTGGTCCTGCATCCAGTGTGAAGTAGGCCATGATCTCGCCTTTTTCTCTTGAGTCTTTAAGTTTTTCTATAACTCTTAAAGTATTGGCATGAAGTAAAGTATAACTTGGCATGGAGGTCATCATCATCGCATGCAAACTGAGGGCTTCATTTTCAATGATCTCTCCAAAGTCTGTGAAATTATCTGCTTCAATGGCATTGAGTAAACAACGAGTGTTTTCATGGGCCTGCTCGATTCTTGATTCTCTATAAAAATGTGTGTTCATAAGTGAGTGGCCAAAGCTACTGGAAACATCTTTTTGCGATTGATTCACCACCAAAATAGTGTCAGCAAGTTTTTCAGAAAATGAATATTTCTTCTCGTCTAAATCAAGGCTATAGTCATCTGTTCCTAAATCAAATTTTGTCTTCCCCCATAAATTAAAAGGAGCTTTTGAAATACTCCGACAAGCACTACCAGAACCCAGCCTGGCCAGTGTACTTATTTGTTCACGGGAAAGTCTTACATTATTTTCAAGCCATTCTATCTCGGCCAAGATATTGGCGATGGCCGCAAAGCCTGAGGCAGACGAGGCTATGCCTGCGGAATGAGGAAAATTATTTTCTGATTCAAAGCGAAGCCTAAGCCTTTTGGCCAGAGGGTACACTTCACTTATACTTTCTAAATATTGTTCGATCCGTTTGCCAAAATCAAATTGTTCCTTGCCTTCAAATTGAAAGCTTTCTACTTGCAACTGATCTGAGATTTGGTAGCTACATTGAGTTTTAGTCTGACATTGATCAATGAGCATAGAAACAGAAGGATTCAGTGGATATTGTCTTCCTCTTTTTCCCCAGTATTTTACAAAAGCAATATTGGAATGGGCAACTTTAACAATTTGTTTGTAGTTGTTGTTCATCACTGCCTTGATTGATGGCTTCACCATATTTTTGGAAGTTTTGTAGAATAAGTTCGTCAAAGGTCAAAACTATTTTATGGCCACGATCATGAAAATATTTTTTGGTGTCTTCAGCACTTTCTTTAGAGGTCGCAAGCACAAAATCTCCCCCCCAAGCGCCGAGTGATTTAATTTCTCCGTGGTAGTCATGAAAATGTTTTTGTTTAACCCGAGGGAGATCCAATTGAGAGGACATGATACTTTCGTGCTCTGCTATAAGTTGTTCAAATTCAGCGAGATCAATACATTCAAGTATTTTATCAGAAATATTATTCAGTTTATCTATCGTTTGAGATTTATCTACGCAAAGATCACGATAACGATTGATTTCATTATTGGTATTTTGTTTCTGATTGAGAAAGACAAAATAAAGTTGATCTTTGAAGACCGGATTAAAATGAATCGTTCCCCAACTCGGTCCTTTTGATTGAACTTGATAAGTGATAGGTCCCATAGATTGGGCACAGGCTATATCATAACCTGAACCACCAAAAACTTTTTGTTGTAATTCAAACGGTGAGACGTAGGCCCACTGAGCAATATTATAGATAAGAGTCGAGCTACTTCCTAAACCCCAGTTAAGTGGAAATTCCAAAACTGTTTCTACGTGAACATCATAATTATCTCGTAAGAAGTGAATATTTTGTTTACGTGCTTGTCTTAAAATACGCTGAAGTGTTTGAGACAACTCATTGATCTCACTCAGAATATCAAAATGCCATAACTCAAATTTAGCTTCAAACCAACATTTATTTTCGTTATCAAAACTCTTCCAAAAAAGCATGGGGTTGCTGGTGGGTCTATACCTCACATGCATTCTTTGACCAAGTTTCGTAGGAAGTGCAATGGAATTGGCACCGTCTAAAACAAAATACTCTCCAGTGAGTAAAAGTTTTCCATGTCCATAGTAATAATCTTCACGCATTCTTTTTCTCTCTATTGTAAATTTCTTGTTCTCTCAATAAACAAACGAACTGCTTGATGGGATACAGTCGTGGTTTTGAAGTATTCTTTTGCCGCTTTGATTTCAGACTCAGTGGCATCAAACTGATTCAAAATATTGAGAAGGTGCATTTTCATATGACCTTGCTGAATACCAGTGGTGACCAGGGAGCGAAGAGCACCGAAGTTTTGCGCCAATCCTACACAGGCCACAATCTCCATTAATGATTTTGCATCCGGATGACCAAGAAGCTTTAAACTTATTTTTGACATAGGATGCAAAGATGTGAGTCCTCCCACTGTTCCCAGTGCTAGCGGTACGGTTAATTCAAACCTAAAAATATCATCTTTTATCGTGCAGCTTGAAAGCCCTCTATAGCGGCCATCACGAGCAGCATAAGCATGCCCGCATGCTTCAATCGCACGGAAGTCGTTACCCGTGGCCATAATCACGGCATCAATTCCATTATAAATACCTTTATTATGGGTCACAGCTCTATTAACATCGATTTTGGCAATCTTAACTGCCCGTTCAAAACGAAAGGCAAAGTCTCGGGCACTCATACCTCCCGCAAACTCTCCTAGCTCGCTAATAGGACATTCCACGTAGGCCTGTACCAAACATTCCGGAGTGTAATTAGAAAGAATACACATAACGATTTCAATTTCTCTATGAGCTGGATCGAAGGCCGTATTCTCAGTGACACATTTTTTGAGTTCTTGCCCCATAGCTTCGAGCACTGTATTGATAAAGTTTGCTCCCATGGCATTGCAAGTCTCGAATGCCACATCAAGTTGATAGTAATTTTCAAGGACGTCTGTTTTATCCACTAAGCAGAGATCTTTTATTCCCCCACCACGCTTTTCCATATTAGCGACAATATCTTTCACCACCAAAAGAAGTTGTGATTTAATGATTGAAAAGTAATCGACTAATTTTTGTTTGTCCCCTTTCCATAGAAAGTGTACTTGTCCCTTTTTTGTTGTGGAGATGACTTTGGTTTTAAACCCTCCCCGGCTTAGCCAAAACTTAGCACTTTTGGCACTCGCTGCAACAACAGAGCTTTCTTCGATCACCATCGGAACGGTATAAATTTTATTATTAATAGAGAAATTTGGAGCGACTCCAAAAGGGATATAATAGTTAGAGATGGTATTTTCACTGAATTCATCAAAAAGTTTTTGTGTTTCAGGATCTTTGTGCCAGAACTTTGAAATATTGAGTACATCTGCTTGATCCTCTTTACTTAAGTTCTTTGCTAACCAATCAATTTTTTCTTCTTTATTTAATTTCGAAAAACCTGATATTTTTTCCATCGACTATTCACCCTCTATAAAACATGTCGCCATTTCAAATTGCTCTTTAAGCTGAACCAAAAACGATCTGAGTTCTTGGTAATCATTCATGGCATACTTTAATACTTCACTGGCCATCCCTACAATGGACTGACCTTGATAGGCACACCTTAAAGTATGGCCTTGCAGTGGATCAGTAATTCCCCCTGAGATGATGATCGGCTTGGTGGCGTTAGCTGAATTGAGCCATTGAATCATCTGCTGGGGTGAGTGTCCGACTAATCCAAATCTATTTTTGTGCGCCACTCTACCCGATGATTCCCTATCATGTCTAGCCTGTTCTATGAGTGTAAAATTTGTTCCACCAAATGCAGCTAATTCTATCGCAGAAACAGGAAGTTGACACAATGCATTTAAACTTTTAGGTCCCATCCCCTGTCCAACTTCCTTAACGATCACAGGAATATCCGTAACTTCACATACTTTTTGAATTGATTCCAAAGGGGCACGCTTAAAGCGATCCCCTTCAGGTTGCGCCCACTCTTGCAGCGGGTTTACATGAATAATGACCCCATCGGCTTTCAGTTTACTGGTGACGTCCAAAATTTTATCCAAGGCTTTTTGTTCGATAAGTTCTTCAATTTGAGCCACTCCAAAATTAGTAAAAAGCGGAGCTTCTCCCATATATTGACGAACATCAAAGTCTTCCAGTCTATCATCACTACTAAGCAGTGACCGGCAAGAGCCTAGCCCCATGCCTATCTGGAATTCACCACAGGCCCTGGCGAGATTTTCATTTATTTTTTTCGCTCGCAGTGTTCCCCCGGTCATGGAAGAGATCCATAAAGGCATAGAAAGTTTATGGCCTAAAAATTCTGTCGCTGCTTCCCCGCCTTTAGGATGCCCAGACAATAAAGGCTCATAATACATATGACTGGGCATGGATAAGTCATCTGGTCTGCTAGAGAAAGTGAGGTCAATATGGTCAGATTTTCGCTTATCACTCATTTCTATCTCCAATGATCATGACAAATTCTTTTTTTTCATCTGGCAATTTTTTGAAGACTTGATCAACTGATCCACGCAAAAGAAGTTCGTTTTCTTTATTTAAGTCACAGGCCAGAAAAATACTTCTGTTCGTATTCAATTCCTGCAGTTCTCCCATGAGTTTCTTAAGACGATAGGGAGTGTCCATAAGCACAATGGTTGTTTTTGATTGTAAGGATTTTTGCAGTGTAGCTCTACGCTCTTTTTTATCAAGGGGAATAAAACCTTCAAAAAGAAATCTTTTATGTTCAAAACCACTGAGGGCGAGGGCCAGAACTACGGAGTTTGCAAAAGGTGTTGCCGTGACTTTGATCCCAGCATTATGACAAAGGGAGACCAATTTGCGACCAGGATCGCAAAAAGCAGGCATGCCGCAATCGCTCATCAGATAAACATCTCTTCCCTTTTTAAGCTCTGAAAGTAAAGCTTGGGAAGCTTGCTCATAAGTGTGTTCATTATAAAGAATAAATTCGTCAATTGTTTCCCGTGGGAGACCAAAGCTGATCCATCTTCTGCGAGCGGCTTTATGTTCTTCCACAGCAAAAATCCCATCGTTTTCGAGTCCACGCTGAATCATTGCTAGTGTAGCTGGACAAAGAGGGAGATCATTAGCAATAGGAGTGGGTACTAAGGTTAATATGGCCATTAAAGCGTCCCTAGTTTTTGAAAATATTCAGGCCGGTGAAAATCTGCTCTTTGATCAGTATTTGGCTTGAGTGCATAAAAATTGCACTTATGCTCATCATAAAGACAGGCGTGTAAATTACCCCATAGTTCAGTCGAATCACCGGGAATACTTTCTTTTGGGATTTGAAAGGATCCATTAAAACCATTTTGAGTTCTAGACACATTAGTTTTCACTGCTATTTCGGTGATCTTTTCAGTTTCTTTTCTAGGTTTTTTAATTAAAAGAGCGAACTTTTGTCCCAAGGGTGAGAGCTGTAACTCTAAATAAGGAAGATGATCTTTTGCTCTCGTTAAAAAAACTTCAACCACATCATTTTCCCAAAGGCCCCAATTATCCCAGTGATCAGTGGAGAATCTCTCGTCCACTTTAAGATTTTTTTTAATCACTTCAAAATCGACAATGACCTTATCCGCCTCAATATGAAGCTCTGAAAAAACTTGGAAGTCACTAAATTTATTGGACTTATGTGAGGTTAATTTTAACATGCCTCTTTATAATAGAGCTTAATAAGGATGACAAGTAAGCACGGATAAACTATAGAAAATACATGGAAAATTTCTTTATCATCACCCCCATTGGGCTCGAAAATATCACTCTCGCCGAGTTCAAAGAAAAATGGGGATATTTTCAAGATTCTCCAGAGATGTCCGCTCAAGTCGTGAAAGGTGGGGTTGAAGTTCAATGTGACCTTTCTCATGGTCTGGCCTTAAATCATATATTGAGAACACCCACTAGGATTCTTTTAAGACTGAAGACTCAAAAATGTAGAGATCTTCCTAAGCTGTATAAGATTATCAAAAAAATAGAATGGAAAAACCTCTTATGTCATGAAGAAGTCAATTTCCAAGTCACTGCAAAAAAATCAAGGCTTATTCATACCACAAAAATTGAAAAGACCGCCCGAGATGCCATCGCGGATTATTTCCAGGCCAATCACCTAAAGTCCAAAGTCCTCGAAGAGTTTAAAGAGAAGCCACTCCCCACCCTCTTTTTAAGGCTGTTTGAAGATGAACTTACCATCTCTTTGGATACCACTGGAGAAAGATTACATAAAAGAGGACAAAGTTTCTCTAAAGCAAAAGCACCGCTGAGGGAGAGTACCGCCCAGTCCCTTTTGAGATATTTAATCAAAGATATAGATAACGCTAAAGACAATATACTTATTGATCCTATGTGTGGTTCGGGAACTTTTCTTCGGGAAACTATGCATATGAATGATCTCATCATGCGGGAATTTGCATATCATTCCCTCAAAATAAATACAGAGATGCCAAAAATGGACAATAAGGCTTCAGAGCTTTTTAGCGGGTTTTATGGTTTTGATCTCAATAAAGAATTAATAGCTGAAAATCAAAAGAATTACCCCCAGATTAATTTTGAAGAAAACGATTTGTTTCAAGCTGAGTTCCCTGAGAGTTTAAAGAATCAAATCGTCATTGTTAATCCCCCCTACGGCAAAAGGATTAAAATTAATGAATCCAAATCTAATTATTTTGCTAAATTAGTGAAGACAGTTGAAAAAAAACTGAATCCTAGCGCCTTGGGGCTTATCATCCCTACTCCTTATGATAAGGGTCTTTCAGGAGAGAAGCTCTATTTTAATCAAAATGGGGTTAAAGTTTGCTTTCTTAAAAGACTGAAATCATGAAAAAAACTCACTATATTTTAGACAGTGTTTAAAGTATAGACACTCACCTCCCTATAGCTCTCCCTTTTTCAGGCAATTAGGGCCTTTCAACATTGGCACACCCTTTGCTTCTATAAGATTACAAATTTTTAAACTTTCGAGGAGAGAGAAAATGAAAACGAGAGCAAGTTTTTTTAAATTCGCCTTCCTGATGTTGGTCATCTCAGCAACTATGGTTAGCTGTGGTAAAAACAACAAATCAGGTGGTGGTTCATCAAGTTCTGGCGGTGGCATAGGAGTTGGTGGATTTGGAAGCTATGGTAATATTAACGTAGCTGGTTACAGTGGAAATCTTGGACAACTTTTAAATGTGGTTGCCTCTGAAAATCCCTGTCGAACAACGGGTGGTGGATATGGTTATGGTTACGGCCAGCAGCCTTATCAAAACTCAAACGCAAGAACAGTGGTGGCGATTCCCCTGCAAGGAATCAATGTCAATGCTGGGTCATTGTATGTAGGTGTTACTCCTGAAGGAGATATCGCCGTGGTTTCAAACACCAATGGTGGACCTAGAATGGAGCTACATTTATGTGCGAGACCGGACTTAACGGGACAAGGTCAATTGATGGCCAACCCTGTACTCAATAGTTCACAAAGATGTCCTATCGGTGAAATTACTGCCTCAGACGTAATGTTGCAGTCATCAGCCGGGGCACAACCCTATATCTTGAAGTATGCTCCTATCCATATCCCTGGAACGGATCGCTACTCTTCAATTTGTCAGTAAACTAAAAATAAATATACCTATCCTCTGTTTGATAAACAGGCAGAGGATAGAGTTAAAAAAAAGCAATGTGTAATGTGTGTACTTTAATGCAAAAGTGAATACTCTCTTATCGTCAAATGCTCGATAAGTTTAGAAAGGTCAAGCCCGCTCTCGCTTGGCCTTTTTTTATTGTAAATAAACCTGAGACTTAGGCCAAACTCCACCCTTATATTTAATAATAGCAAGTTCGCCTTTAGGTATACTCTCTTGATCGTTCATCTGGGCATCACGAAGAGAGCTTAAATGAGTGGTATATTCTTTACCATCAGGTGAGATAAATTTGAGTTTGGCTTCTTTATGAAGTTTATTCGCCCGCACCATAAGGGCCATATACTGCTTATTTTGAATCTCAATAATCTCTCCAACATAAGATTCATCTCTACGTTGGACCCGATAGTTTTTGAGTTTTTTAAACAGCACATCGGTTTTATTGGTTTGAAAATAACCACGAGTCAGTTTCCCGGGGAGCTTCGATTTAACAGCGACTCCACTGGCATTTGAATTAATCTCAATCAGTTCTTTTAATAATGAGAGATCTTTATCCCGTAAATCGACTCTCCAAAAATCAAGCCCCAAATTTTGAAGTTCTTCATATTTATCTAGTAGGTAGAGATCTTTTATATGGTACATAAAAGTTCCATGTTTATTTTCATGGATAGGAAAGCCGCTATGTGGAGATTCTTCACTGGTTCCGAGGGCCCGAAGTGTCTCGCCATCTTGCAGGTCTTCACTGGAAAGCAGCGCACGAGGGGTGTAGAACAAAAGAATTTTTCCATAAACCAAGATCTCTATTTGGCAAGCAAGAGCGGATTTATACTCAGCTAATTTTTTTTGATTTAACTCATTAGAGAGGACCAAACGATCTAAGCGCTCTCCGATTAAATCTCGCCAAGTTTGAAGACCGAGAAGATTGTGATCCGTATTTTCTCTTATCAGCTGAATGGGTAGGGTTGTTTTATCTAATACGAATTGTAACGCTCCTATATCCTGTACTCTGATGACGTCTATTTTATCTAAGGGAAGCTGTAAAAAAAGTGCACACTTTTTCTCAAACACATTTTCACAATCGAGCACATCCCATTCGAAAACAATGCGTAGATTTAACTCCCGTGCCTTCTCAATAATGGTGAGAAAATTTTCTTTGGACGTATTGGTATCCCGTGAAAAATCCCTGGTGGAACATATGATTTCAGAGAGACCATTTTGCTGGATAAGTTCAAGATCATTTACATGTTGTACATATGTGGTCCACTTCATTAAGACATCCTAATGAGGTTATTCGATTCCACCCCAGTGATAAAAGGAAGCTTCACTAAAGTAGAAGGGTTTGTTCGCGTCACTTCATCTCCGCTCAAGAGTTGTAACTGCTCCATTTGATATTTTATAGGCTTCGTAGTGAAAGGCAGAAATTCAACCCAGTCATTTTGATTAAAGCCATTGCGAACTTCAATAATCGTTCCCAGATCTTGCGAGCTTTGAATCACTCTACCTACCATTTTATAGTCACAAACTTCAGTGGTTTCTCTTTCATCAAAAATAGAGTCTCTATCTGCGGGCTTCATAAGTGAGGCTTCTGTATAGGTTCTATGTTTAAATTTTTTAAGTTCCTGGTCCCACTCTGCTAATTTCTCAGATAAAAAATGACCATGTTGTTGATAGTATCTCAATGCTTCTGAATAAATCTTACTAATAGAAGCCACATAAAGATGACTTTTCATTCGTCCTTCCACTTTGATGGAATCTATTCCGGCTTTGATATATTCTTCAAGCACTTTAAGACCATTTAAATCTTTAGAGCTCATAAAAAAGCTTTTGCGTGATTCCATATCATTTTCTTGAAAATCGAGAGAGTATTCAAATCGGCAGCTATGAGCACAGCCCCCTCTATTGCTATCACGACCTTGGGTGAAATTAGAGATCACACAATTGCCAGAATAGGCCATGCACATGGAACCATGGACGAACATCTCAATTTCGATATCAGTTGCATCCTTGATTTTTTTGGCTTCGGCCAGACTCACCTCACGACCAAGTACGATCCTAGTGACACCCATTTTTTTCCAAAGCTTGGCACTAGCGGAATTCACACAGCTGGCCTGAGTGGATAAATGGACTTCAATATTTGAATGCTTTTTGACTGTTTGAATCACACCTAGGTCAGACACTATGACCGCATCTATTTTAATTTCATCTAAAAATTGAACAAATTCTACCAGCTCTGCTAAATCCTGATCATGTAAAAAACCATTGAGAACCACATAAACCAAAGCATTATGAGAATGAGCAAATTCCACTCCTTCACGTAATTCTTCATAGGTAAAATTATCAGCAGCAGAGCGCAACCCAAACTTGAGCCCCCCTAAATAAACCGCATTAGCCCCATAATTAATAGCGACTTTTAATTTATCTAAATTACCTGCAGGTGCCAGGAGCTCGGGGGTTTCGATCTTTTTATTCATGGCCTTAGCGTTTACC
>CEQY01201807.1_pt1 | contig 29159 bp, 19 predicted proteins | sample 361391 | NCBI WGS metagenome assembly CEQY01 (sample SAMEA2621075, study PRJEB7988) | marine metagenome | isolation source: saline water (ENVO:00002010), including | reverse complement strand
ACTTTACGCAAATGATTCGATTATAAAAGTAAGGGCAAGTAGCGAATACCAATTTGTCATTATGGGTTCAATAGTAGGATCTTATTTTTCGGGTGGAAAAGTAGGAGCAAAAGTTTATTGCAACCGCCAATTTGTGAGAGCTTTTCCCCATGGAACCGGTGAGGCTAAAACCGCTGCTAATTATGCTATTAGTTTGCCGGCGCTAAAACATGCAACTTCTCTAGGCTTTGAGCAGGTTTTATATCTCGATGCTTTAAAAAAAGAAAATGTCGAAGAGTTAGGTGGGATGAACTTTTTTATGATTAAAAATGGCACCTTAGTCACGCCGAAATTATCTGGAACCATTCTCCACGGAATTACCAGAGACACGATACTAGAGTTGGCAAAACATTTAGATATTCCAACGGAAGTTCGAGACATTAACTACAAAGAAATAATTGAGCCCAGTGAAAATCAAAGTATTTTTGCCTGTGGGACTGCAGCCACTATTGTTCCGATCATAGAACTCGGTTTTCAAGAGAGTTTGGAGGGCCAGTTAAAGCGCATTGAGTATCCTGTAGATCCTTTAGCAATTAAGCTCAGAGAACATTTGGTTGACTGTCATTACAATAAAAGTCCACTGTCGGATAAGTGGCTTTCTTAGAAAACTGATAATTTAAGTCGAGAACCACCGCGGTTGACTTTATAATTCAAAAGATGAAATCTTAAGATAGTTAATCAAGGAAGATTTCATGTATAAAGTCGCAACTATTGGGGCCAGAGGATATACTGGTCTTGAATTCGTAAGATTGGTAGCAACCCATCCAAAATTTCAACTCAAAACTGTCGTTTCTAGTGATGCTAGTTGGAAGGTTTCTAAGGAGTTTCCCTACCTTCCCCGTCTTGCGGATGTGGAAACTGTTAATAACGAAAAATTTGCTGAGCTGGCTGATGATTTTGATATCATTGTAATGGCTTTGAGTGCTCAGCAGTCTTTTGAGTGGAAGCGAAAGTTAAAGAATTTCAGTGGTGTTTTGCTCGATTTAAGTGGTGCTTTTAGATTGGATCAGAAAGGGGCAAGAGAGTATTATCAACTCGAGCTCTCAGAGGAGGAGTCTAGCGTAGATCTTTACGGACTTAGACCTTTTCAGAAGAATAATGAAAGTAAGCTGGTTTCAAATCCTGGTTGTTATCCGACTTCAGTTTTATGTCCACTTATTCCTCTTCTTAAAGAAAAGATAATTAAGTCAGATCAAATTATTATAGATGCAAAGTCTGGTGTCACGGGAGCTGGAAGAACACCAAAAGAGATAACCCATTTTCATGAAATCGGTTCGAACTTGGTACCATACAAGGTAGGAAACCATCAGCATGTGCCCGAGATTGAACGGTTTGCTAGCTATTTCTCTGGCAGAGAGGATAGTCTTTCTATACGATTTACCACCACCCTTGTCCCTCTCTCTCGAGGAATTCTATCGACTCTCTATTTAAAACTTGAAAATGGAGTGGGTGAAAAAGAAGTGACAGCAGCTTATGAGAAAGAATTCTCTGCAGAGAAATTGATAAATTTTCAAAAGCTTGAACGAGGTGGATCTGTCTCGCTTAAGAAAGTTGTAGGCTCCCCCATGGTGGATATTAATTATTATATTGAAGGAGATAATCTCACTATTTTTTCATGCATCGATAATCTTGAAAAAGGTGCAGCTTCTCAGGCGATTGAAAATTTAAATATAAGGTTTAATCTTCCGGCTCATACCGGACTTATACATACGGAGTTATAAATGGTTATTCAAGGTCCAGGATCAAGTAAAATTCCTCTTCCCAAAAAATTCTATGGATATGCTACTAATTGTGGAGTAAGAAAATATAGACCTGATTTGGGAGTCCTCTATAGTGAACTTGATTGTGTTGCCACTGCGGTCTATACCAAAAACACCTGTCATGCAGCTCATATTCATTATGATAAAAGAATACTTCCAAGTGAAAAATTGAGAGCTATTGTGACTAATTCTGGTCAGGCAAATACCGCTACTGGCTCAAAAGGGGATGAAGATAATCTTCAAATGGTAACTTTAGTGGCAGAAAAACTTGAGCTCACACCTGATCAGGTGGCTAGCGCGTCTACTGGGGTCATTGGAGTTCACCTTGATATTGAAAAAATCAATCGAGCCATTCCAGAGCTTTTTTTAAATCGCTCTAAGCACGCAGGAAGCTTTGCAACTGCTATTATGACCACAGATCTAAGTCCCAAAACCTGCTATCTCGATGTTAATCTTTCTGGTGGAGATATAAGGCTGACGGGAATCTGTAAAGGCTCAGGAATGATTCATCCGAATATGGCCACCATGCTTGGTTATATTTTAACAGACGCTAAAATTGATCTGAAATGGGCAAAAAAAATTCTTCCTGAAGTGGTAGATCGCTCATTTAATATGATTAGTGTCGATGGTGAAACCTCTCCTAATGATACTGTTTTTTTACTTGCCAATGGAGCCAGTGGAGTATCAGTTGAAAACTCTGAGGATCAGAAAGTCATGTTACAGGCAATGAATCGGTTGGCACAAGATATGGCCAAAAGTATTGCGGCAGACGGAGAAGGAGCTTCTAAGCTAATTGAGGTAGAAGTTCAAAACTATCCGGATGAACAGATGGCGAGAAAGATTGCCAAAGGTATTACGATTTCTCCTCTCATTAAAACGGCGATTCACGGTGAGGATCCTAATTGGGGGCGTATCTATTCTAGATTAGGGCAAGAGGGTGCAGAGTATGAGCTTGTATCTAATTGTGATTTATATTTGAATAAAATTAAAGTTCTGGAAAACGGAGCTCCAGTTCCTTTCGATTATTATGCTATGAAGTCTGGACTGAGCGAAGATTTTATCACCATTAGAATAGATTTTAAAAGTACACCATCCAGCGTAAAAGCTTGGGGTTGTGATTTAACGAAAAAATATGTCGATATCAATACGGAGTACAATTGATCATCATTAAGGTAGGTGGCTCGGTTCTTGGTGATCCGAATTATCAACGCAATATTTGTTCACAAATAGATCGAATCCATTCCCAAATGCCGGAGCTTAAAATACTTCTCGTTCATGGAGGAGGCCCTGCCATAGCAAAACATTTAAAAAATGCAGATATTGAATTCGAATTTTTTCAAGGCCAAAGGAAAACAAGTAAAGAGATGTTATCTTATCTCCAAGCGGCTTTATGGGATGATGTGAACCAAAGTCTTGCTTCAACGTTAAAGTCTACTGCTGAAAGATTATGTGGATTTCAGGATAAAATACTTCATTCTATAGAAGTTAAAGAGTTGGGAGAAGTAGGAGAAGTTTCTGATGTAGATATTAAAAAAATAGACAAAGCTTTTGAGAAAAACTCTTTGATAGTTTTTTGTCCACTAGGGATAGGAGCCGAAGGGAATATGCTCAATATTAATGCTGATAATGCCGCACTGGGGCTTTGTAAGGCCATAGAAAAGAGCGAATTAATTTTTATTTCTGATACTGACGGATTGTTAGATAAGAATAACAAGGTAATTTCTAAAGTATATAAAGAAGATATCGATAGACTTGCAGATGAGGGAGTGATTTCAGGAGGAATGCATGTTAAGTGCATGGCGATCAAGGATGCTCTGAGCGGAGGTGGTGGCTCAATAAGATTATTGCCCGGTAAAAAAGATGGAGCACTCCTAGAACTTATCTTGGAGAATAAAACTGATATTGGTACTGAGTTTATTTAATTTATCATATTCTGGAATATATTTTTCAAAACCAAAATTTGTTCTTCATCAACGGCAGCAATAGTTCTTACTCCGCGGGAGTTATTATACGCCGAGACACCAATATTAGCCTCAGTTCTCGCGGCATAAGATAGTGTGATATCTGTCAGAGCTGCAATCAGTAACATTGTTTCAGATCTTTCGTAGCTTGGATCATTCAGACAGGCTATCAACTGTTCGTATTGAGCTGGTGATAATACATCTCGCATCATAGCAGAGATAGCGTCAAAAGCTGCAAGTCTAACCTCACGGTTATCGTCCGCAAGCAAATCAAAAAGAACTAAATAATCAGAAGGCTCCCCATGCTCGACTATATAGGCGATAACTTCCTCTTTTCTGTAGTTTCTAGAAAAGCGCAGGGAGTTCTTAATAATACTCATATGTCTGGGATCATTGAACTGCAACAAAGCTTTTGTGGCATGATAGCTAATCTCAGGATCGTCGTTTTGGGTTGTGATACTTTCTAGAAGCCTTACTGTATTTCTGGCTTGAGGTGAATCGGCAATTGCTCGGACTAAATCTAAGTGGGACTCAGGATGAGTTTCAATATAATTTATAAGAGCGTTATAGGCTTCACTTCCCTCCGGAGCATGATGATTGATAATCTCGGCAATTTCATCGACGTATTCACTGGAAGATGAACGTATATATTGAGTGTATAAATTTAAGTCCGCCTCAGGGTTTGGCCCTTTTAATAAAGCTCCGATAATAACTTCTTTTGCCTCGGCGTCAGCTTTTTGGAATTCTGATCTTAAAAGTCTTAATGCTTGAGGCATGGATGCTGCCGGAATTTGATTATTTTCTATTCTTTCTCCGAGATATTGAAAAGCATAATTTCTCGAATCTCCTGATGTATTCTCAATTAATGAAATGAGAGTTTCTGTCGATGCAGGGGATGGACTCTCTGAAATGGCTTCGATGACTGCTCTTGGATACTCAAGCTCTGAGTTCATGACATAAGCTTGAAGAAATTGTAAATCTTCATCAGTCCCTCTTTGAGCGATGGCCTCAGACATAATATCAATGGTAATGAGATTTTCTTGAATAAAATCTGATGTTATATTTTCTTTAAATAATTCGATAACTTCAGTATCACCGCGCTCAGCTAATTCGGACAAATAACTTGCGGCATAACCTTCCGGACTCGATGAAGTGAACGTCCGATCATCAATTCCTGGCTGTGTGTTAGTTATGATATTGAACATAAACTGCCTGACTTGAGGATCAGAGCTATAAGTTAATCCTTTAATGATCCTATTATCTCCATTGATTTCACTGTTTTGCGAAGTGACATTGATTAAACTTCTAATAATTTGGGGGTCATTTGTTTCAGCCAGCCTTCTAGCAACTAGAGTTTGAGACCTTTGTTCCATCCTATCATTGGAGAGGGCATTAACTAAGGTATCTACGCTTTGAGAGTCTAATTCTACACCTTCAGGGAGGACCTCTCGTAAGCTGTCATATTCATTATCCGTTCCTATAGTAGCTTCAAGAGAGCTCTGTGCTCGTACCCATGTTTGAGTAGATAAAACTCCAAGAATGACGATTAATTTTACAAACATAAATCCCTCTTAACAAATTAATATAGTTATTACTTTGCAAGAGATATGCCATTAGAGATTTGCCATTCTAGACTTTTAGAGAGTCGGGACTATATAAAAATTAGTTGGTGTCTAAAGTTTAAACAATTTAATTCGACCGTACTCCAATAAAAGCGAACCTACTCGACAGACCGAGAATTGATATTAAGACTTAAAGGGCAATTTTAGGAAAGATTAAGTAACTTGAATAGTCTGCACGATCCTAAACTAAGGTGTATCTAGCATAGTTTACTCAGGTATTAAAAAGCTAAAGGGTTGATTACTCAATACCGATCCGGTTTAAACGGGAGTTATGTAATGAACTTAAATTTATTCTTGTATTTAGTACTTTTGTCGGTATTGGCAACAAGTGTGTTTGCTTCAGACTCAGATTTCGAAAATAGTACTCTAGAATTTGCTACTTCTGAAAATTCAGTTTGTGAACAAGTCGGTTTAGGTAGTCCCGGAAATTCACTTGTTCGATGCTACAACGGTCAGCCGGTTAATGAATCTCCCGAAGCCGATCTTCAAAGTTTAGGCTCAGATGTTATGGATGTAGTTACTGCGAGCTCAGAATTTGAGCAAGATCTACAAAGTATGCAAAAACAAATGTTTTATCAGTCGATGAAAGCAATAATTTTGAAAAATAGAGAAATTGGAGAAATTTATCCTGAAGCTTTTGGAAGTAGAGGATGGACCTATCGACCAGGAAGTACCTATGTAACTCGTGGAGGTCTTGGAGATCCTGTCACTACTTCAGACAACTTAAATGAAGCTCCTAAAATGGAGCTGCTCCGAAGGTGTATGACAAGTAGACTCTCCGGGGATGATTCTGAGGATGCCCAAGAAATTAGGCAGCTTCTAGCGCCAATTGAATATGAAGAAGAGCAAAGAGACGCTTTGGAGTCAATACAAAAACCAATTGAGTACATGGAGCTTGTTTATAATTCCTTTTTTCAAGAAATTTTCACCTCAATTGCAGACGATATTCGAGATAATTATAACACAAGGGCTAATGCGAGAAGAGAACGTAACTCAAATAACTGTCAAAGAAATCCATATGATAGTCCTAAGGATTCAATGATTATGATGTCTGGTTGTGCTAATAGGAACTACATAACTACAGATGTGACTGATTTAAAAGAAGAAAGAGACAGAGGTATTGCAGAGCTTTATTCAAAAGTAAACTCTGTGGACTCAAAAATTATATCAGATAATCCATTGCTCTTAGAGTCGAAAACGGCGGGAGGTCTATTTCCATACACAGAGCTAAGAGGGACACCTCTACAAAGAAGTATTATTGAAAAGTATCGTGAGACTCTAGGTGGGGAGGATCAATTTGAACAAAAGCTTAATGAGTTAAAGCAAATTTTTAGCAATAATGATGATCCCGCATTAATTAGAAGAGAAATTCAAAGAGAATTTTCAAGTTTGTTTTTTAGTGAAAATGAAACAAGTCGTTCTTTTGATCGTAAACTAATGGGAGGTATGCGAGAGCATGCACAGGCACAGGGGAGATTAGAAAATCTAAATTCTTCTCTTGGTCAAATTACAAGTCAGCTTTCAGAGATGAGGGCGAGGTCGGATTTTGATCCAACGTCACCAGAGTACACCCAATTGGCTGAGCAATATCAAGCCACTATGGGTGAGAGCTTTAGTAGATTGAGACAAGATGATTTCTATAAAAGTATTATGGATGACAACGTAAACTTTAATCGTTTTGGAGTCATTCCTTCTCAAAGAAGAGGAAAAGCCTACCAAGAGGCTGAAAGAAAAATTGATACTCTTGCTCAAAGTGCTAATGCAATCTGTGCCAATCAAGGTGAGTATCTTTGTCATTACCCTCAAATGGTGGATAGCTATAGGACAACTCTAAATGAAGAAGATCCAGAATATATAATGACAGATCTTCTTTCATGCGCTTGTCAGAATAGAAATCCTATGGAAAATAAAACTTCTCCGATTGTTTACCTCGCTGCTGGAGGTATGGTTCTTGGAGGAGCTCTCCTACAGGTCGTTCCAGTTGTAGGAAATATTTCAGGAGCTGCATTGATTGGTTCTGGCTTAGTTTTAGCGGGAACGGGAGCGATGGTCGTAGGCGCATCACATGACCAAAGACTGCAAATTGAAGATACCAGAACTCAAAGAGCATTACTCTATGGAGATAATAATACATTAGCAAATTTCCAAGAGTCCCAAGTTGATATGTCACATTCAAATTTTATGTTTTACTCATCTTGGGCTGGAGTTGCACTTGCACCACTAGATATAATGAATGGTGTAAATGCTTTTAGAGCCGGGGTTGCTGGCCGAAGTATGACTGCGCCAGTTAGAATTGTTAACCCTTCTTCACTTCGTCTATCTGGGGCAAACTCGGTAACATTGTCAGATGGAAGAGTTCTGCAGCAATTGAGACCTAGTCAATACAGGTCTCTACCAGATGGAACTGAATTAGTGACCTCTGATGGTAGTGTACTTATCAAAGGTGTTGATCATATTCCTATGCAAACTTCCGGGGGCTCTTTGTCTGTAGGGCTGATTCAAGGAGAGACGGCAATTATTCATGCTCCTCCTAGATATATGCAAATAGGAAATAATCCTCAGATCATTTCAGCTGATGGTCAGCGTATGACCTTAATTACCGCTGAACAATTTGAACGGCTACCAGATGGGACAGTTTTATTAACCTCGAATGGTCAAAGGCTTGTTAAGGGAGTCGATGAAATTGATGCTTTAGTTGATGGAAATGGCTTTCTTAATTTAGGTTTTCCTTCTAGTGCTACAAACGGTACGAGAGCTCCTCTACTTTCTCGAACTGGAAGACAGATCGATTACTCAAGAAATGGGTATTCTCCGTTGCCTGATGGAAGAACACTCTATCATTTAACTCCTGATCAAATTCGATCCCTACCGGAGGGAACAGAATTAATCTCAATGGATGGAGCTAGACGAGTCATAGTAGGTGTTGATGATTTTGATATGGACACTCGTTTCGGATACACAGCTTTTGGTGTTGTGGACGATAATTTAGCTGCTGCTGGTGTCTCTAGACAGACGTATTCACCCGCAGTAGTTTCTTTTAATGCAAGCTTAAATGCAAGTGCCAGAGCTGCACAATTGAGAAGATTATATTCTGGCCCAGAAATCGGTGCGGGATCTAGGTTAAATGATGATCAGATTGCATTAGCAATGCGGGCTCACGATGAGGTTCCTTGTCCTGTTTACGGTTGCTCAGCTGCTCAATTGAGAGAAAAAATTGAAATTATGTCTGGACGAAGACCGATTGATGGTAGTCCCTCTGTCTCGATCCCCAGAGGAATCCGAGACGATATAGTAAGAAGAGGTTTAGCTGGTGATTTCCCATTAAATAATCGCCCTCCTGAGACTTTAGATCTTTCAGGTAATGCAACTTTTTCAGTTTTTGATGAACCAGGCGCGACGCTTAGGTTATTAAGACCTGACCAATTGTCTGAGATTCCTGAAGGAACAGTATTAACAGCCATCGATGGAGAAAGAGTCATTGTTGGAGTCAATGATATTGACCTAATGACTAGAAGAGGTCACATCGCTTATGGATTCGTTGAAGATGCGAGACCACTCATGACCAGTGTTCCAGATAGTTATTTTACTGCTGCAGCAGGATCAGCTCCTCAGGTAACTTCTGGAGTCTTAAGGCTATTGGACAGTTTGAATGTCTCGAATACGGATGACCTTCTGAGAGCACTGGATCATATTGCGGAGCAAGGATACGATTTAAATCAAATTAGACAAGCCCTTAACCTCACTGATGATCAAATGTATTCCGTAGAAGTTGTTATACAGCAAGTTTCTAATAGAGTTTTTGAAGTTTTTCAATCGGCCAATAGCTCTGAGATTCAAAGAGCTGCCTTAGAAGCTTACATAAAATTTACTAGATCATATACTGATAATTTTAGAAATGGTGGAGGTGGAATGACAGGTTATGAAAACCTCGTTGCCGTTTTAGCCAATTATGATCTTAGTGATGATATTAGACGTATGGCTAATCAAGCATTACTACAATCTGGATTAGGAGGAGGAACTTTCAGAACCTCAGCTGAATTAAGAGCCGCTGACACGATAGATTTTCTCGGACGTACCAGAAGAGACTTAGGAAGTACAAATTCATTCATCGCGGATCGCATTCGAACTGAATTTTCTAACGGAAGAAGCAATGATCAGATGAGAGCCTTATTTGAGGATTGGACTAGTTCCGGAAGCCTGCCTCAAAGTTTAAGACTCGAGTCAGCCAGAAATTGGAATGTCGTTAATTCTGGAAATGGATCAATGTATCGATTAAGAGAACTTGGTTTTCAAAGTAGAAATGTAGAGCTACCAGATGGCCGAATGAGAGTTATCCATTATAACCCTGAAACTGGAGTAGAGATAAGCTATGATTATTTATCCTCGGGTCTAGGGTCTTACTCTTCTTCTGAACAGGCAATATTAAGAAGTGCGGCTCGAGGACAACTTGACGAGGCTGTTAGATTATCGGATCCGGCAGGAACATCTTTGAGGATTGTAGAGCCTAACCCAAGCGGCCCTAACACTACGGAAAATGCACTAAGAATTATTGATCGTATTTCACGCAGAGAGGCAAGTGAGAGTGACATTCTCGCTCTTCAAAACTTCTCATTTGGTCCAGTGACTGGACGATCTGATCCAACAGCTGAACGAATTAGGTCCACACTTCAAACTATGACAAGTGCAATTAGTGACGGGAACCCCTCTCAACAAGCTGCAATGACAGAGGCTTTAATTCAATTTGGTCGAAACAATCGATACTCCACAGATACGTATTTTGATGTTTTACAGAATCTAAACCGCAATTTTGAACTACCTGACAATGTGCGAAGATTGGTACATGAAGAGTTACGACAAGTTGATCTATTTGATTCAGTGGGGCCCTTTGTTCCTAGTCAGACTTTAAGAGAGCAAAATACTATCACTTGGCTTGGTGAAAGCGGACTAACCTCTAGACAGCTAAGTGATAGAGATTTTAATGCAGCAACTAGAGTTAATAGAGAATTCCCGAGTCTTCAACCAAATCAACGAAGAGAGATATTTGATGCTAGAATGCAAGGACGACCGGTGCCAGCCCAATATAGAGATCTTTATCTGGAGAATTACGCTCCTCAAAACACTAATTTCTTAAATCAGTTGACTGAAGTAGGCTTTAGTAGAGGTTCTAGCGAAGATTTTAGATCGACGATATTTGTTAATGACGAGACTGGAATTACCATTACTCTTCAGGATCAGCCTTTTGGGCCACTACCATCTTTTACTCAATCAGAGCAACAAGCAATAGTAGCTGCAGCACGAGGAGAAATAGCTACTGATACACCAATACCGAGTTATAATGGACGGATAACTGTTAGGCCTAGATCTACAACTCCTGTTTCTGGAGCAGGGGGAAGTAATCCCGCCTTTGCATCTTTATTAGATGAAGGTGTTGATCATGCGGAGGATTTATTAAGACTAGGAGAAAGGCTAAGGTCAACAAGACTAGGAGTCCCTAGGGTAAATCCTGAAACCACTCATATCCCAGAATTTGCGGAGCAGGTAGAAGATCATCTTACTTTTTTTAGAGAAGGGATCAGGGCTCAAACAGATACTACTGATGTTAGTGCTCGTCTGGATATAATGAGAAGGTTTGAAGAGGAAGCTAGAAGAAGAGTTCAATCGAATAATGTCACTTATGAATGGTGGGTATCGTTCAATCATAGACTCTCAATACTGGCGACTAGTGAGCCTAACCGATCCACAATAGTTGGTCTTAGCTCTACCGACAATTTTGCCCAAGCTCTTCTCGAGAATCGCTCCTGGATGACCTTCGAAGGATACATGCAAACTGCCAGAGAACTTAGTGGAGGCAGTTCTCTCAGATCAAATACCATGGCAAACCTTAGTAGAACTTTTAGAGACGGAAGAATCATTATTCCAACTATAGAGGGAAATGGAGAATTAAGTATACCCTTATTAAATCGAGTTGAAGGACAAAGGATTCACCCCATTGGTTTGACTACTGAAAGTGGAACTGTTGATGGGCAGTTTATGCATCCTGATCGCTTTTTTAGACACGATATTACTCATGCTGACAATGCTAATTTTGTCGCGAATTATCGGTGGGCAGACGCTAGACAAATTCGAAGCCTGGCTGATCATTATAACGAGTATCGAGGTAGTATTCCTCTAGATGGCGATAGGAGAGCTGCTTTCGAATTTGGATATTTTTTAGGAGGGCATGAACTTGGGATTGTTAATTCTCAAATCGCAGAGGGGAGTTCAATTGCAAGGACGGCAAGTTTGGGTTCAAGAAATAATGCCCGTCCAACAATTGAATATATTTTAGATGAAACTTGGTTTAGAAATGAAGAATTTATACCTGCATGGGCTAGAGAGTCCGAGGAAGGCGCTAGAAGATTTGTGCGAATGATGGATGAGGAGTTAGATGCATTTGAAAGATCCTTTAATTCGAGATGATCTCTGGAGTAGAGATAAAAGAAATTGATATCTTTAGCTTAGTGAGACTTTTACCTCTTAATGAAATAGCAAATCTTATCTGCAGTAAAAGTGATGAGATTTCTAGAAGAAGAGCTCTCCGCATCTGCGCAATTGAGTAGTTGCATGTCATTATTTTCAATTTCGGGTATTAAAAGTCCCATAATTTGGGTGAAGTTATCAAATGCACTTGGAATCTTTAATTCCTCAATCCTTGGTCCTGCAAAAATAAACGCCTCTGGACTGGACTCAGGGTTAGAACATTGTAGTCTGACTTCATTCTCAATTTCTCTTTCTTCATCATTACCACTGTAAAATGCGACCTGACAAAACTCATAATTATTATCTAGGAAATAGTTTCTAAGATCTTGAGCGTTTATAGGGGAGAGGATACTAGATTGAGCTTGATAGACTTCCATATGCCTAAAATAACAATTTTTTTCTTGTCTGGTCGTAAGCTCATTAAATGTGGATTCAGTATAAGTGTCGGAACAATTTATGAGCTTAATCGAGAAGTTTCTTGTTACCGGAATAATACTAGAGAGCATCTGAGTAAAATTTGTAACAGCATTATCTGTTTGAAAACTTGTATCGTCGCCAAAGTTTAGGTGATCTACTCTGCCCATTTCATCCATACATCTTAAGTGAGCTGCCTCTTGAACTGATCGATCGGCATTATTTCCTGTCGCCATAGTAAGGTGACAAAATTTGTAATTTTGCTGACTTAAAAAACTATAAACTTTGATTGAAGCATGTGAAGTGACTTCTGGGTTATAGTCTTGCTGTTTTTGTGTGGAAGAAGCAGTCGAATCCTCTGAGCTAGTATTCTCTTCAAAATTTGGTGTCTGGGGAGTTGAATAACTTTCTTTTTCTTTTTTTCCTCCACCACAGGAAACTCCTAAGGCTAGAATTACTGAATACATTAAAGTTGAAATTGAATTTTTATTCATAAAGCTAAATCCTTTTCAGGTTATCTTTATGTACTATAGCGATCACTAGTATTGGATAGTAGTAACAAGCGGTAACTTTTTAGGGAATTTTTCTTTAAGTTATTGAAATTATGAGGCGTGAGGTATCTTAATTTCTGACGATTGAAGTGTTTGTCTGATCCATTCTTTGATTTGAGGAGAGTTTTGCTTGAGTTGTTCTAAATTTAGAGTCATGCGATATTTGTAGTTTTTTTCGTCCCAATAAAAAAGAATCTGGGACTCCTTTAGTAAAGATTCAAGTCTTTGGTTTCTTGGGATTCTAAAATAAAAAAAGCTTATGTCTTCTCTTTGAACGCAATAGATTTGATAGTTGATCTTATTTTCCTGACAAAAATACGTGTGATAATTATTAAAGACTAAATGGTAGTCGGGGGATACAGAGTTAAGAAGACTACAAAAATCATTTAAGCAAATATTATTGTTATCACTCAGCTTTGACATAGCCATATTATAGTTTGTTTTGAGTCAAAAACTAAGCGGGCAGGATTTAGTTGATTTTGTCTGAGTCTTTGCCTCTTGTATTGTCTAGTAGTTTTAAAACCTCGGTATGGTTACCACGTTTAGCGTCGTCTATGGGGGTGTTATTCCACCTATCTCTTGGATTTAGGATGACTCTCTTTGAAATGAGATAGTCGACAATATGTGCCTGCCCCTCAGCTGCTGCGAGATGAAGGGGAGTTCTCCCGTCATAGTCTGCTTGATTTATATCAACCCCTGAGGATACAAGGTGAATGACCTCATTAAGATCACCTTGAGCTGCTGCCCAACATAGAGTCATCGCACCTTCAACTTTTGAAAAATTTTTTCTTTTTTTTGGGTCTATCTTTTTAGACTCTATATCCACCAAGCTATCATAAATATGAAAATTGAATCGGTTCACAAGTCTTTGGCTAAAATCAATTCCTTTCACACTATTTCCGTTCTTATCCAAAGGTGGGGCCCAAACACAAATTCCCATAAGACCAGGTATCACTAGCATTAAACCTCCTCCAACACCTGATTTAGCTGGAAGTCCGACGGTAAAAGCAAATTCTCCTGAAAAATCATACATTCCGCAAGAAAACATAACAGATAAACAATTCTTAACTGTATCTTGAGTTAAAACTCGTTTTCCAGTCAGAGGATTGAGGCCAGATGCGGCCAATGTAGCTGCTGCTATGGCCATCGCTTCACTGGTAACTTCAATCGAACAACACTGAAAATAAAAATCAAGAGTTTCCTCTAAATTCACGTTCTCGGGAAATGAGCCTTTCTCTCGCATAAAATAAGCGAGAGCAAAATTTCTGTCAGCCGTTTGTTTTTCGGAGAGATAAACGGCATTGTTAAAGCGAGGAGTCATTCCACCAGATAAATCACTCCACTTATTGAGAACATAATCAAATCTTTCTGCAGGATCTAAGCTTGGCTTAACTAGAGACGATGTCATTATTGCCCCCGCGTTAATGAGAGGATTGTGAGGGCGACCTTTATAATCAAGAGTAATTTCGTTAAAACTATGACCACTAGGTTCTCTTCCTACGTGTTGGTGAACTTTCTCTTCTCCAAACTCATCTAAAGCTAGTGAATAATTGATAGGCTTCATTATGGATTGAATACTAAAATGATCTTTGGTGTCACCCAAAGAAAATTGCTGGCCGTCTATAGTACAAACGGAGATAGCATACTTATCTGGATGAACGCGCTTAAGTTGGGGAATATAATCGGCCACTTTACCGTCGGAGTTCGTTTTTGTTGCGGCATAAATTTTTTCGATCTCATGAGTGAAACTTACAAAATCTGGAATGATTAAGTCTCCTTTGAGTACTTTTTTTATGACAGACATATGATTGGAAGCTACCTGTTTAAAGCCTTGAAAGTCTATTTCACTTGAAACGCCAGGTCGGATTCTAGCTTTATCATAAATATCTTTAACTCGAGGATCAGTTCTCCATAGGCCGGTATCTTCTAAAGCGTTGACTAGATCCCATTTATTTATCTGACCATCTTGGTTGAGGTCTAGACAATTAAAAAGTTGAAAGATTTCCTGTTCACTATTCTCAGAATGATTTCCAGTGTTGGACAAAGTAGACTCCCTCTATGATTTTTAATTGAGCTGATAATTGATACTATCGGAAATATATCACAGATTCAATAAGCATAGATCGTCTTAGCTTTACTCTACAATGAAACTTCTGACAGTCTCAAAAGTGGCAGCCTTAAGTGGAGTATTAGCTTCAATATAATCTCTTAGGCTCAGTGCCATAGTATAGCCTGTATCATAGTAACTAGGATGCTTATTCGGAATAAGAGTCCCATAGGTTTCTCCGGCCATATAAGAGCTCATTGAAACTTTATACTTCTTGTTCGATTGAGATATGACCCCAGCGATTTTCATTTCCTCGATCAAGCCTTGTTCATTCAATTTTACTGTAATACCTTTTAAATGAGGATATGATCCACTATTTGGTTCAACCATCGCCACCACATTTTGCATAAAAGCTTTAAGTTCAGACTCGGTGAGTTCTACAGTGGTCAAAGTATTTCCAAAAGGATGAATCATAAGAGTAGACCTATAGCTCAGTGTTCCAGCTGGAAGGGAGTCTCTGATGCCTCCTCCATTGAAGATTGCAATATCTGCTGAAGTTTTTTTCAATATTGCAGAGTTGATAAGCTCTGCAATAGGAGCGGGTTGATTTCTAACCACGGCCCTTGATCCGTCAAGACTTTGATCTATACTACCTATCGTCACTAATAGTTCGTCTTGACCGCGGTCTTGATAAGGTTTTAAAAGCGCCAGCATATCTTGGTCTTCCGGGATTTCTTGCAGGGCAAAACTCGATTCTCCCGTTGCTGGGTCTACCGCTTTTAGGTTTACGGGGAGAAGCGCGTATCTATCCATAGTAAGAGTTTTTGTTCTGATATTATAGTTAAGATCTAGACGGCCGAGCCATTTACCCCATTCATAGGCTTGTAAAATAAGCGTTCCGTTTTGAACGTCTGGTTTGAAAAGTGGTTCTTGGCTATGTCCCCCTACGATAACATCGATACCAGTAGTTTCATTGGCAAGTCTTATGTCTCCCATCTTGTCTTTCTCTTCTGGTAGAGAGTAGTGTCCCATATGCGTGAGAGCTATAATAAGATCAGTATTTTGTTTTAAAGTGGGGAGTATCTTCTTCGCTTCATCAATTGGATTTCTAAAATCAAGTTTATCAAACTCTTGATAAGTAGAACGAGTTTCGTTCGTGGTAAGACCTAGAAGACCAATTTTCAATCCTGCACATTTTTCAGAAATAAGATAAGGCTTAACAATTCTTTTAGGTTCGTCGTTGCAATTATTATTTGCAATGCATTCTCTGGTTTTAGGAGAATAAACATTAGCACTTAGGAAGGGAAAATCTGCGATGTCTTCTTGCATGAAAAATGTTTCAAGCTTGTTATCAAACTCGTGATTACCCACTGCCATAGCATCGTAACCTAAAAGATTCATTCCTTTAAAATCTGGGACTGCATCTTGAATATCAGATTCAGGAACGCCCGTATTTATATCTCCTCCTGAAAGTAAGAGGACGCAGCCATTTTTCTTTGCCACTTCAGCCTTTATGGCGTCCACAAGAGTTTTTCTCGCGGCCATTCCATACTCACCCTCAGAGTTTTTCCAAAAGCGGCCATGGTGGTCATTAGTATGCAATATCGTAAGCTTTAAATTATCAGGATCTGAGGGGAGCGCTCTTTGCACTCTTGGGTCTCTCTCTAGTCCGGAGTCCGAGTCTTTATCTTTTTTTTGGGTTTGAAGTATTTGGCAGCCACAAATGAGAGTTGTGGTTATAAAAAATATACTGACTTTATATAATCTGGATTTCACATTCGCCCCTTAAAAATAAGTTTATTAAATGTGAGTTATCATATTGAAAACAAAGAATTGAGTTAAGATCTGTTGGCATGGCAAATTTACATAGTTTGATTTAAAATGAAGACTTATAACTCTTTAGAAAAAGGTCCATTATGAAACTCTACGGCTCTCTCGCATCACCTTATGTCAGAAGAATTCGCATCCAGCTTGAGGATCGGAAATACGACTTTGAACCTATAAATGTTTTTAGTGATGAAGGACAAAAAGAGCTTCTCAAGTATGCACCAACGATGAGAGTACCCCTTTTAGTTGATAGAGATAATGTTATATGGGATTCACTATTAATTGCTCAGTATATAGCGGGTAATCCATTCAGTTTAGATCTTCAAAAAGAGCTTGTTCTTATCAATGAAATGAGTGATTCAGGCATTCAATTGTATCAATTGAGAAAATTCAATTTAGATTCAAATGATAAAGGAGAGTTCTCTCAAAATAATCTCAGAAGGATTTCTTCTATTCTAGAGTACTTCGAGCAAAGAAATCTCGAAAAATGGGATATACTTTCTCAATGGTTATATTGTACCTTAGATTGGTTTAGCTTCAGAGAAGTCTACTCTTGGAAGGAGCATTCTCCGAAGCTTGTTAAATTCATGCAAGACCATAAAGACAGACCCTATATTTCTCAAACTTCTCCAGGTTAAGTTACTTCGTAAGCCCGCGGGATCGTTCCAAGCTCGCCATAACCTTAAAGCACAATAAAAGTGCCGCGACGAAAAGTACCGAGGCAATAGTACTATCCGCAACTAAAGGGTATGACTGAGCAAGGAACGAGAATGTCGCAATCAATAATACGATGACTTGCATCGACTCTATTATCTGTTGATCAATTTTTTCTTTTCCAAAATGGGCCAGTAATTGAATACCCATGATGAGAAGAAAACTAAAAAGACTAAATTTAAAAATATCAGACTCGAAATGTGTTTTAATATTGTGATCTGAGTAAGCGAGGGCGTCTTTTTTATTCATGAAAACGGCATTTTCAATTTTTAAAGGATTCTTTAGGGCTTCTTCGCCATTAGCACCTTTAGATAACTCATCTAGAATATCCAGGCCACGAACAACAAATCCAATGATAGTTTGATTCTCATCAAGTTCTTCTGATTGATCTAACATTATTGTAAAGACATAGTCTCCACCTTTTAGTTCATCGTCGGGGGAATTAGGCATCGTGACAGCTGCTCGGTAATGTTTAAAATTTGTTATCTCATTAGGGAGTTTTTTTATGAGCTCTCTTTGTTCTTGATAAAAACCAAATTCTCGGTGCTCCTCATTGCCTAATTGGACATAAAAACCTTCTTGGGCAAAAGTAAATTTAGTGCCAGTATAAACGCCCATCTCAACGAGTTTTGTCAAAGCGCTAAAGTGGATTGGGGTTCCAACAGTATCCATTTCAATAATAACAGGACCTTTTTCAGTATTAAGAACAAGATGGTCTAGCTCTTCGGCGCTGAAAGCAAAATATGATGGACTAAGAAAACAAAGTATTAAAAAGCTTATTAAGAAATTCATGCTAAAACCTCATTAGTAGTGACGGGAGTAGGCTCGATATACTCGCTTATGTTTACGAGGAGTGGAGACGTTTTATGTTGTGATTTCAGTTTCCAAATGACTCCGTCGACAAAAAAATGATGAACTTGGACTCCCACGATTACAATTCCTATTGTGACCATTGGATCAGCACTTGCGGCAGGAAATATTAATGGAAGTCCTTCAAACATTCCTGCACCAACAACGCAATTGATTAAAAACCAGGGAATAGTTCTCTTAAGGACAAAAATTTTATCCGTTAGAAATCCTGATTGTTTACCTTTTTCGACTTCGTCTTTTGTTTGCATCGCCCACGCAATAAATAGATATTGAGCTGAATGGAAAAAGGGCACCAAAATGTTAAATCCATAATGATAATCACCTCCTACAAACCAAACGAGATGGGTTAAGGCCGGTAAAAAGACAATCAGAGGGATTGAACGCTTCTGAGACTTTTTTTGTTGATACAAACTATAAACAAGACAGCCACCTGCAACAACCATAACTGCTAAACTGATCCAATAGAAAGAGACTGGTACATTTAAGGCTAGGTATTCAATATTATAATGTTGAGAAGACTTGATAAGAGCATCCACATGAAAAACAACTCCTACAAAAGATGCATAGATAAAAGTCTTTAAGGCTTGCCTTTCAAAATTCCCCATTTTGATTCTAGCTCTTCTGGCATAGACCATGGAGATTCCAAAACTCTGACCGCAAAAATGAAAAGGGGACCAAATAAAAAAGAATTTTATAAAAAAGGGCGCTATTGTTTTTGGAAAAGCAATACTCGCAAATACGAATGCGAGGACAATAAAAGGAACAATATAAGTGGTGAAGGGGAATTGGGCTCGATTTTCCTTTGATTTATAGAGCCTATAAGTTGTGGCCGCGAAGTGGGGATTATTGCAAATCCAGGTTAAATACCCTGCAATTACGACAACCTGTCCTGGAGTGTCAGCTGGTATTAAAAATGCCATGAGAAAAAAGGCAATGACAGAAATTCCGCCAATAAAACTAAAGTCTACCCAAGGGTTTACAAAATAATGATTTGATTGTTGTTCCATCTAAAGTCCAAAGCTAATAGTTACTTTTTTAGTTGGAGCAAAAATCGTACCAGTTATTTTTATGTGAAAGTCATTACTTGATGTGGTGCAAGGTGCGCTTTAACAGGTGCAGGTAGCCACCGACGCTACCAGGAGCCACCACCGCCACCACCTGAGCCTCCACCAGAAAAGCCACCTCCACCCGAGAAACCACTACTTCCAGAACTTCTTTGAGTAGCCGAGATTGTGCTGGCCATATTGGCGACACTCGCGTTCATGGAAGTGACAAAACTTCGGGTGTTAAAATTTCTATGTCCGCTATACCAATGAGGTTTAGCGACTTTTAGATGTTCAAATTTATCTGACCAGTCGTCTAGACATCCAAGTGCTACGGCATAGGGAAGATGATGTTCAAATAGTCTTGGATCTTGAGTCAGCATTTTTTTTAATGTCTCAACTTCAACCTTCTCCAAAAAATCTTTATAGCCGAGAATCTCAGAATAGATTCTGGCACCTTTTCTATTCTTCCTTGGCATGACTTTTAAAAAAGCACTAACAATAAAATAACTAAAGAATATGCCTATGATAAATGAGATATCAGTCTCTAAAAAATTTTTTAGAATAGGAAATAGATCATAAAAAATATAGAAACCAATGGCTATTAAAATAGTTACCATGGTTGTTACTTTGACAATTTTATGGGGAGAATATCTATAGTAAGGTTCAATACTTTTTAAAATCTCAGATTCAATCTCTGGAATGACCTTTGCAAATTTGTATTTAAGGTCTTCCATGGTGACTTCTCCAGCTTTTGCCGCTCCCTCAAAACGTTCTTTTACAGTACGTTCATATTCCATTAGCCCTTTATAGATATTGATCTTGTCGTCATTTAAAGTGAATTTTACAATCTGGTTTTTAAACCAGAGAAGTCCTGTTTCTTCTTTTAGTTCTATTTTCCACTGTCCCTTAGCCGCCATATCCATTATGATCGAAACTATATCACTAAGATTAACTCTATCATCATATAACGCACCAACTTGAGCTGGCGACAATCCTTCCGGAGCATCATATTTTACAACAGGAGAATAGTGGTGGACTTCACGACCGAATTTGAAAAATAGAACAAGCATGACAAAAAACACTATGAGGGGAAGGATAATTAAGCCTTTAAGCCATGGATTGCCTGACAGAAAAAATCCTAGCTTCTCCAGCGAAGTTGGCTCTTTAAAAAAACCTTTTTTGAAACCTGCGATGATAGAAATACCTTGATTTGGTCTGAGTAGGGTATCTGTTTGCGATTCAATTAGTCCAAATGAAGTATGGGTAGGTAGTGTTTTTTTCTGCCCATAATAACCAGTGTAAGTAACATATTTGTCAGCTAAAAGTTCTAGATTCGAGGGGAGCTTTATACGTACTCTTGCTTTTTCGATACGCACAGACCAATAATGTCCCGTGGCATTCCAGTATATTTCATCATGCGATTCAAAGAACCTGATAGCTCCAAAAACTTTATATTTAATTATATAAGTCTTTATTCCTTTAACATATTTATTTGATCTTCCAATTTTAATCCGCAAGCCATCACTGAGTTTATTTTTTAGATAGTGATAGGGATTTCCTCGCTCGTTGGTGACCTCTAGAATTTCAAGGCCAATACCGTAGTTAAGACTATTATCAAATATATCTCTTGATTCTTGAGTGATAATATCTCGGTATATTCCTCTTTTAATCGCCTGTTCGGGGAATTTATAGGTGATTTTTTCGGTGACAATAATGCCATCTCTTTGAGGCTCTAGAAGTACATCAAAAGAGACAATCTTTTCTGTGCTGAACGCAAGAGGAGAAAAAATGATAAAAAAGAGAGAAAAGAATATTATTTTAGGATTCACTTAAGTTGACCTCAATTGGTTTAGAGTGTTGAGTTTCTAAATACTCAATAGTTTCAAATCCAAAAATTTTTCCTATTAAATTAGTTGGGAAGCTTTCAACAAGATTATTATAATCTCTGACAACGGCATTGAAGTATCGCCGCGCGTCCGTCACATCGTCTTCGATATCAATTAAAGAAAGATGTAATTGATAAAATGAATCATTGGCTTTCAAGTCGGGATAGTTCTCTGCTAAAAGAAATATTTTTTTTATCGAATGAGTGAGCTTATTTTGCAACTGGACATCATGAGCTATACTACCGGCTCTTTTTTCAACAATAGATTCGAGAGTTTTTTTCTCATGATCCATATACCCTTTAACCGTTTCTACTAAGTTTGGTATGAGTTCATGTCGTTTGGTAATATAGACTCCAATATCAGACCAAGCTGTTTTAACTTTTTGATGAAGTTTAATAAATTTATTGTAAATTATCGCTATTGTTAGGAACGTTATTAGAATTAAGCCATAAATCATTTTATGCTTCTCCAGTGGTGTTTGAAGCCAGAGTTCCTTCTTTTATAGCCGTTTCAACATCTTTTTTCGTCGGTGGTACCCAACCCCTATCCGATCGATTTCCAAATATACGGTGACTTCCTTGTAAAATAGATTCGGTGGCTTTTCTCACCTTGTTCATAGTTGCTATATATTCTTTATTTTCACTGACAGGAATATTTGGGTCATAGACCGTGGCCAAGGCTCGAATCATTTCTTGATCTGTTTCTACAAAGCTTCGGGTCTTTCTTTCCGCTTCAAATGGATGCATGCCCATAGCCTCCAAGGTTGACCTTCCCATTCTTACACTTGAGTCAAAGCACTCTCTTATAATATCCCGACATCCAGCTGCATACAGATCATAAACATGATGTCGGTCAAAGGCTCTCGCAATAACATGCAGATTAGGAAAATTCTTGGTGCAGTACTTCACTAATTCTGTGGTTTGCTTTCTATTGTCAATTGCAATGACAAAAATTTTTGCTTGATCAATTCCAGCTGATAGCAAAAGATCATGTCTTGTGACATCGCCATAATAGACTTCTATATCGAATTTTCTTAGGACTTCCAATTGATTATAACTATAATCAAGGACAGTTGTTTTATATCCAAGTCCTCTCAATAATCTATTGACCACGCCTCCAAATCTTCCGTGTCCAGCTATAATGATTGGATGCTCTTCATCTATTTTGTCATCATCTCTCTTGGGGGAGGTAGGTTTTTTGGACAAGTAGCGCTCATGAAATATAAATAATCCAGGGGTAAGTAGCATAGACAAAGCCACAACCAACATTAATAGATCCGCCAGCTCCTTTGATATAGCATATGAGCTGACTGAAAAGCTAAGCAAAACAAAGGCAAATTCTCCCGCTTGAGCAAGTCCTAACGTGAACAACCAGCGATTCGATCCTTGCATTTTAAAAATACGAGATAAAATATAGAGAACAAATCCTTTGACGAACATGACACCAGAGGTGAGAAAAATCACCATGAAAATTTCATCAAAGAATAATTTGAAATCAATACTTGCGCCTACAGTAATAAAGAAAAGACCTAAAAGAAGTCCTTTGAAAGGCTCGATATCTGTTTCAAGTTGATGTTTATATTCACTGTTAGCTAAGACCACTCCCGCTATAAAAGTTCCCAAAGCAGGAGAGAGTTCCACGAGACTCATAATAGAGGAAATACCCACGACCCATAAAAGCGCAGTTGCGACAAGGACTTCTCTTAGCTTCGCGCTGGCAACAAAGCGAAAAAAAGGTCTTGAAAGCAATACACCTCCCAAAATAACTGAAGCTATGGCAAACAAAGTAATGCCGCCTCTTTGCCACGCTTCGAGTCCGTGTACCAGACTAAACGAGGAATGAGGCGGTTCTAAAGTGCCCACCGCATGATCTGCTAGTTCCGGTATGGCCAGAAGAGGTATAATGGCAAGCATGGGTATGACAGCAATGTCTTGAACTAATAAAACTGAAAAACTATCTTTTCCGCCATCACTTGAAAGAAGACCTTTTTCATTTAGAGTTTGTAAAACAATAGCCGTTGATGAAAGACAAAAAATAAAGGACACAGTTAAAGCTGTTTTAAAGGGAAGGCCAAAGGCTGTAGATATAGCCCCCAATAAAACAATTGTTAATAAGATTTGAAGTCCCCCTAGCCCCAGGAGTTTTGATTTCATTTTCCATAAAGTTTTAGGCTGAAGCTCTAGTCCAACTAAAAAAAGCATCATGACAACGCCAAACTCGGCGAAATGCTGGAGCGTTTTTACATTGACCTTAAAAATGCTAAGCAGAGGGCTAATTAATATACCTGCAAAGATATAGCCCAGAACTGAACCTAGCTTAAACCTGGTGGCTAAAGGAACAACAATTGTTCCAGCGAGAAGAAATAGGCCCGCAATAAGGAAGACTTGGGTCATGGTTTCGCCCCAATAAAATCTTCAATATTTTTAAATGTTATAATATCGGCTTTAAGAGACCTCTCATAATTAAAACGATCATCTCGAATGGCTTCTAAAATTTTCTTGTAGCCAATTGCATGTTGAGCAATTTCGTTGTCCTCAGTGGCTTTGATTGCGGAGTGAAGGACATAAGGTGCAGCGTATTGCATATGACATAAACGAGCAGTTTGTTCTAGAGGCGTAAGAAAAGTTCTTAAGGGATATTGTTGATACCCATCAAGGGAGTATGCTGATGAAGGCGCTGATGCAGTTAATGCATTCATAAATATTTTTCCTTCAAGTTTTTTACCGCCGTCACCAAATGCGAATCCATGTTCAAGCACCAAATCAATCCACTCTTTGACTAAAGAAGGAGTCGAGTACCAAAATAGCGGATGTTGAAACAAAATGACATCATGATTAAGAAGCCTTTCTTGCTCTTGGTTGATGTTGATATCGAACCTTGGGTACAGCTCATATAGGTCACAAAAACTAACACCTTCTAGTTGCCTTGCGATACTTGCCAGTTGAACATTAACTCTTGAATATTTGTGCCCAGGGTGAGCGTAATACACTAGCAGACGTGCCATAAATACCTTGAATGGAGTTTTAGAAATTTTACGGAAATAAAATAAGGATTACAAGTGACTTTGAAGCGTAGCGCTAGGTATCATTTAAATTTTATTAATCCAAAACCGACTGTTAAAGTCGAGATATAAAAAGGTGAATAATCCTTTTTTTTAGGTTACCGTTATAGTCTTAACAGAGGAGTCATTTTTGAAAGTCATTAATTTTTCTATATTTTTGTTTATTTTAAGCTCATGTTCGCTTTTTAAGACCGCAACACCAGAGGAAATTGCTGCTAATTCGAAATTAGTTAATGAGTTTTTTGAGAAGAAATTTAACGAAAATATTATGAAGTATCCAACCTGGCAAACTTATCTTGGGATGAAAACGGATTATGGAAAATTAAATGACAACTCGGAAGAATTTTCTAAAAGAGAACACGAATATGATAAAAAAGTTCTAAAAGAAGTCCGCGAACTTAAATCTCTTGAGGTGGATAGACAGACAGAGCTAAGTCTAAAATTGTTTGAGCAGAGTTTAGAGAATAGTATTGAAGACTATCAATGGCGCTATCATGGATTTCCAGTTAACCAAATGTTTGGCTTTCAATCTCAGACTCCTGCTTTTATGATCAATATGCACACTGTTGAAAACAAAGAGCATGCTGAAGCCTATATCTCAAGACTAAAAGAAATTAAGCGAGTTTTTGGTGAAAATATTGAATTCATGAAAAAACAAGAATCCAAAGGGATCATTCCTCCAAAATTTGTTTTCGAAAAGGTGATCGATGATTCTGAAAAGCTAATCAAAGGAAGACCATTTGATGGGTCTAGAAAAGATAGCGCTCTTTTGGAGGACTTCAAGAAAAAAGTAAATGCTCTTAAAATCTCCAGTAAAGAGAAGAGAAAATTAAAGTCTCAAGCCATTCGTGCTTTAATGGATTATGTTAAACCTTCCTACGATGAGCTGATAGCTTACGTTAAAGAACTAGAGAAGAAAGCAAACAAAAATGAAGGAGCTTGGAGTCTTCCTAATGGAGAGGAGTATTATAAAGTTAGACTGGCGAGAATAACGACGACTGAAATGAGCGCTGAAGAGATTCATGCAGTTGGACTAAAAGAGGTAGAGCGAATTCATGGTGAAATGAAAATGATCATGAAGAAAACGGGCTTTAAAGGAAACTTACAAGCCTTCTTTGAATTTATGAAGACCTCTCCAAAGTTTACTTACCCTAATAATCAAAAAGGAAGAAAAACGTATCTAAGAGAGACGAAAAAGATTATTGCAAACATGAAGAAATCTCTTCCAAAGATGTTCAATACGCTTCCTAAAGCTGACTTAGAAGTCAAAGCCGTTGAAGCCTTCAGAGAGAAGAGTGCAGGAATTGCTTTCTATCAAAGACCTTCTTTAGTGGGAAATAGACCAGGAAAATACTATGTGAATTTATATAAGATGGAAGATGTTTCGAAATATGAAATGGAGGCACTTGCTTACCATGAAGCTCTTCCTGGTCATCATATGCAGCTTGCTATTGCGATTGAGCTTGAAGGACTTCCGAAATTCAGAAGGACGGGAGGCTATACAGCGTACACTGAAGGGTGGGGGCTATACTCTGAATTACTTCCAAAACAATTTGGCTTCTATGAAGATCCTTATTCAGACTTTGGAAGGCTCTCTATGGAACTTTGGAGAGCGTGTCGATTAGTTGTTGATACAGGTATTCACCATTATAAATGGACTAGAGAGAAATCAATCGATTACTTAAAAAACAATACTCCCAATGGAGAGCTTGAAATTGTAAAGGGAGTCGAAAGATATTTTGTAATGCCTGCTCAGGCTACAGCTTATAAAATTGGGATGATGAAATTTTTAGAGTTAAGAGAAAAGGCTAAAGCTGAGCTTGGTGAGAAGTTTGATCTTAAGGTCTTTCATGATGTTGTCCTTCGAGACGGTGCTCTTCCTTTAAATATTGTTGAGGAAAACGTGATGAACTGGGTTGAAAAGGCTAAAAAGATTTAAACTTTTGAGTCTTTCAGAAAAATACTCTTTCAACGAGCTTAAGGCTGACTTAATTTAAAAGTCAGCCTGAAAAAAATTCATTCACCTTCTAAAGATGTCTAAGAAATTGACGAAAAAACTTCGAGAACACCTTGAATAGGTGGTTTTGGCTAAATGTTACTATGTGTTACTGCATTTTTATTAGTGAATCTGTTATTTTTACAAAGGAATATCACGCTAAAAAAAGTTGTACGGAGAAAAGATGAAAACAACAATTTTACTAGGACTGGCCACAACACTCTTAAGTTTTTCTGCACTTGCAGATAAGTGTAGTGAAGCAGAACTTTTAGATGCTGTTGATCATTATGAAAGCGAGATTTCACCTTATGAAGGTGGAAAATATAATCATGTTGTCAAAGAAGTCAAAGAGCCTCGTGAAGAGGGCAATGATAAGGTCTATGAAGTTCATATTGGTTATGAAGGATATCTAGATGGATACCGAAATCTAGAATTTAGGGCCAAAAAATCCGATACACAGTGTATTTTCCAAGTCTATTTACTAGATGAAGTATAAGAGTTCTTCTTATCTTCTCATTATTCGGGAAACTGTTAGGTTTTTCGACAGTCAGAAAATTTGACAGGGTTGTTGTCTCTAAGTGTTTGAATGAGCGGCATTTAAGTTGGCATGAGCTTTGTATACTAATCAGTATGGAAAAGTTAACATGGAAAGACCTTATTCAACTTAGTATGTCTGAGCTTCGCCAGGCAAGTATGTTAGATCAATTTGAAACTGATAGTGAAAATCAATACTCTAAAGCGATTGTTTACTATTTAGAGGAAAATCTTCTAGAGCTTAAGGAGCTTTCACCTTCAGATCAAGAAATAAAATTTCTTATCGATTTCAGAATCATGATGTTGGAGAGAGATTATTCTGATGATGATATAAAGGATTGGCTTGAAGAGGGTGAGACAATTTCCGAGGAAAAACAAGCAGAGTTGTACTTCCTGGCCGCTTACGCCGCAGCTGAGATACAGTCTTATGTTTATAGTAAAGAGCTCTATCAAAAGGCTTACCCTAGGCTTAAAAAAATTGGAGCAGATAAAAAAGCTATCAAAAGTTTATTGAATTTAGTTGTTTCAGAGCAATGTAATATAGATAGTAAGAAACTTATATTGGATTATAATTTCGTTGCAACTGAGGCAAGAAAAGCTGGTGATCCTATTGTAGAGGGCTTATGTTTTTTAAATATGAGTTACGAACACCAAAAACTTGGTGGGTTAGAATTGGCGCTAAACTTTGTTAATCAAGCACTAGACCTTCTTCAAAACGATTTTGGTGCTAATCACTACTATTCTGCTTTGGCTCATAGATGCCATGTTTTGATAGAGCTTGGAAGGTATAATGAAGCCTTATTTGACTTCCAAAAGATTAAAGTTTCAAGAGCTTCAGAGTCATTAGAGGCACTAAAAGTTATTCAAGTCCTTCTAGGTGAAAAGCAAATGGAAGTTAAGATGGAGCACTTAGAGCATACCTGGAGAGAGCGATTATTTCTTTCCAAAAAAGGTAAGAAAGCTAAGAAACTGACTAAAACAGAGAATGATCTCTTGCAAATTTTGTCCACAGGGCCTAAGTCCAAAGCAGAGTTAATCGAATCACTTTATGGTGAAAAGATTGATTTTTTTGCAGCTGAAAGCCGTCTTAAAATGCTTTTATCTAGATTTCGAAAAAAATGTCCAGGAGTGGTTTCAATTGAAAATAGCCTGTATCAAATAGTAGACGATAATTTTTTGATTCAGTCGCATGAGATCTTGGATCAGCTTCAACAAGCCTAGCACAACGAACTGTATAAAGTTTTGACATGATATAAATATTACACTTTACCCATTTGTAAGTGCCAGAAATTAAGAACAATTTCTGGCATTTTTTTTGCAGATTATTAGGCAAAGATTATATGGGAGAAAGTTATGAAGTTTAAGTCGGTTTTAGCCTTAGCAGTTCTATCTTCAAGTTGTTTTGCTCAAAACGCAGACTGGTTTGTGGAGATCAATCATAACGATTCAGATCTTTTTGGATCGGGTTATATTGTCCAAATAGGCGATCATTATTATGTTAAAACAGCCTCTCACGTTACTCTAGGGGGAGAAAACGTGACACTCGAAACAACTAGTGGCAGACGATTAACACTGGTGCCCAATCAAGGTGTTTCTTCGACAGACAGCGATGACCAGCTTATTCGAATTGCTGAATCAGATATTAACCCACTCGGAATTTACTCACCTGATACTCAGGGGTTTGTCGTTCCCAGAGAGTCTGCAGAGCAGTGGAGGCAAACTTCAAGAAGATTGAGTCTAGAAAGTGATGGTAGTCGATCATATATCTCTCCTGAATTTTTAGGTAGAGATCTCTCAGAGAGGCCCTCAACTAGGTTTGTAGAAGACAATCAATTCAATAAAGATCAGAGTATTTCTCAAGGTTCTGCAAGTGGAGATCTTATACTTTCACAAGCGCGTGTCATGCCAGGTGAGTCAGGCGGACCTAGCGTGAGAGAAGGAGTTGTAGGTGCTAGTGAGCAAATCCCAAGAGACTTAAATGGAAATCCAATAGATGTGGGCACAACAGAAATAGAGACATTTGATGCCAATGCAATGGTTTCAGGTGTTGGGCCAGTAGATATTATTAAAACTGTACCCACATATAGCGTAATTGATGGACAGGTTTCACGCTATGATTTTTATGGACTCCAAAGTCGGTTTACTTCCAATAGAGCGAACACTCCCGCACTAGTAGAGGCGCTACAGGCTGAACAGTTCGGGCCTATGGATGACTCTAGATGGGAAATCAGAAACGGTGATTTTTTTCGCGTGAATGGAAATACAGTTGAGTCAATTTTTCTTGATGGCGGAGCAGGCGGAACCAGCGGCGG
>CEQY01201358.1_pt1 | contig 29166 bp, 26 predicted proteins | sample 361391 | NCBI WGS metagenome assembly CEQY01 (sample SAMEA2621075, study PRJEB7988) | marine metagenome | isolation source: saline water (ENVO:00002010), including | reverse complement strand
AGAATAAAACTTTCTTGTATCCCCTTTCACCATTTTTAATTGTTTGCGACTTAGCCCCATTGTGTGAGTGGTGACTTCGTCCATAAACTCTCTATCGTGGGTGATAATGATGACTTCACCCTCAAACTGGATAAGAAAATTTCTAAGCCACCGCATAGAGACAATATCTAAATAGTTGGTTGGTTCATCTAGAAGTAAAAGATTAGGTTCTGTGGCCAGCACTTTAGCTAAGTTAATCCTAATTTGATAACCACCAGAGAAGCTATGAGGGTCTTTATTAAGTTCTGCTTGGGTAAAACCTAGTCCTGATAAAATCTTATCAACTTTATAAGTCTCATATTTGGCTTCACCTGTGAGCACCTGATAACACTCTTCGGCCACTGATGGTTTTGAAAATTCTATATGTTGTTTAAGTGTTCCAATCCTATAGTTTTTAGGAAGTGAAATCTCTCCACTATCGAGAGACTCTTCTCCAAGAATCAATTTAAAGAGGGTCGATTTCCCTGATCCATTTCTCCCCACCAAGCCTACTCTTGCCCCAGCAGGTAGATTAAAAGACAAATTCTCAAACAAAACTTGTCCCGCAAATGATTTTGAAATATTATTGACTTGAATCATAATGCAAATCTAGCATATTAACTCTAAACTTAAAAAAAATTACACACCTTTTCACACACTTAACATGCCAAGTTAACTCAATATGATTACTCTTTCTAAGAGAAAGATAAAGGAGCCCCTCGTGTTTAGAGATCTTTTCCTAGCCATGACCTTTTTATTTATTGTAATGCTCTCAGGCCCTAGTGTGAGCGCTTCTTCTCCAACAAATCAATGTTATTCCATCCCAGTTGCCACACCTTTTAAAAAGCTGAACCCTATTCAGAATGAGACTTGGTGTTATAGAGAACACTCCGAATCCACCACTCATATTTATCGTCATACCAGAAACCAAGAAAGCAGAGCAGCCTTTGTCATTGAAAAAAATCAAAATAAAATAAGCTTGATCCACCTATATGAGCGAGAGAGTGAAAACAAAATTGCCATGCAAGAAGCAAGTAGCTTTGATGAGCTCGTCCCCCCCTACCCCGTTCCAGTTGATTTGAAAAATATAAAAACTTCTAAGATCATAAAGTTATCCAAGCATTTTCCCCCCTCAAAAATACAGCAAGATGATTTTGATACTATTGCTACAAAAAATAGGGACAAAGTGCACGGTTTTGAAGTTGAAATACCTAAAAGTGAAAAAGCCAGTGTGAGTGCAGACAAAATGCCGCAGGATGGTTATTGGTGGCCTGAGCGAGGTATGTCTATCTTAGATCCACTGAGAATTTATGACAGATACGTCAAGGGAGTGACTGGGGAAGACCCTAAAAGTAGAGAATGGGAAAAAGCACATCACTCAGATGGAAGTTTAGGTTGGACGGGACATTGTAATGGCTGGGTCGTGGCCTCTATCCTCTATCGTTTTAATGAAAAGACCTACTATGATAAGAAGACGAATACCTATATTAAGCCCCATCATATTGATGGTATGAGAGCGGAAACAAGCTATTGCGCCAATTATGCTTTTTATGGAAGACGCTATTATGAAGGCGTTGGTGAATTAAAAGATATTAATCCTGTCTTATTTCATAAAACGCTGCAGTATTATATCAAACACTTAAATTCTCCTGTGGCTTTTGATGAGTTTAATAATGAAATTGTGAATAATCTTATTATCTCAGGTTATGAATTTGAGGTAGAGCAAAAGGATGCTCGTAAATTTCAAGTCACGGCCAAACTCAGAGCTCATACTTATAGTGAATACTTTGTCCATAAAGCGAGAGTGGCTAAATCATCAATTTACCAATACAAATATAATCTCTTTACCGATGAAGAGGGCAAAATTATTGATGGTCATTGGAAAATAGGTAAAAATCCAGATTTTTTATGGGTCCCGCTTTCTCAAGAGAAATGCCCCGGCGAGAATCAAAACATGCATCATGATTGGGTCGATCATATAATAGAGAATCTAGAACCTGTAAGTCACAAATCACTATAAAAAATTATCAGTCAAAATGATGATTTTCTCATTGTCCGGGACTTGCCGATTATAGAGTTCAAAGAGCATATCTGCTTGACCATTTTTCAAGATTTTTCTAATCAAGAGATTTCCTTCCTTCTGATCAATCACATTAAATAGATAAGCCCCCGTCATATAATGTTTACCACCATTTTCATCGAAATAAGCTTTAAATTTCTCTTCATTATTTTCTTGTATCAGATCTCGAGAGTCATTAATTAAAGTTCTGATGACTTTTTTCATTTTTTGTTTGTCTGAAATTCCATCAAAATCAAACTCTCCCCCTCCTCCTGTGAAATAACTATTCGTTTTGAGGTTAAGTTCCTGCAAAACTTGGTGGGAAATATATGTAGCAATTCCTTCGAAGAATATTTCTTGTTTGAGAAAATTTAATTTATCAAAAGCTCTACTTTCATTTTCAGCTAAAGATGGCCAAGCAACATTTTTTTGAAGCGCGATATGGACAGCGTTATGAACAATCATACCTAAAGCAGACGCTGGGTTATCCTTCCACTCTAATGAAGAAGGATTTACTATAAAAACCGAGTCTTTTTCATACAGAACTCTCTCTTTAATAAAATTCACATAGAGTACTTTGAATATAAAACTGGTATCTACTGGAAGATACTTACATATCTGACTGATTATTTTCTTTTCATTTTTTCTATACAATTTTTCTATATGAGTTTTAAACTGAATAGCTTTTTCATTCGCTTTCAATTCAACTTGATAGTTTCTTAGTCTTTTGAGTGTTACATCTTTAAGATCCACTCCGAAGTATTTAATATAATCTGGATCTGTAAATGGATACAATTGAAAAGTGTCGGAGATTTCATTGATAGCTCGCACCGGGTCTCCCATCATTTGATCCATGATTCTAGAGTCAAACTCGATTTTTGAATTTAAACAGAAATTATCACTTTCTCCATTTATTTTCTCATCTTGATCTAACCAAAGTGTAAGCATCAACGTAGTGAGGAGAATAATAAAGACTATAAAGACATTCTTTTTTTTCAATTTTCTCTTCATTCCTTTGCCTGATTTTTTATTCATTCCAAGTGATATCAAGCGAAGGAATGTATTCATGATCAGAGTAGATTAAATCCTCTAATACTTCATCACAATTATTACGATGGGAATGAGTGCAGTCCTTTACAACTCTTTTATACTTATCATCCACTTTTCTAAACTCCATATCGTGAGCCAAGTCATCTAGCCCTTTGTATTGAAAGTCTGACTTAGACTTTTGAGCAGCATAATAGACCAGGTCCAGTGGTGAATGATCATAAAGTGCCAATGAAGCCACATTATCAGGAGAAATAGTCACTCGACCTAAGTAGGGCTCAGTAGGCCAATAAACTTCTTCAAAAGATTGATAAATAAGTTCCGAACAAACTAAGGTATCCGTAGTTTCTACATCGAAGTTAAAGTCATATATTTTCCCCATTTGCGCGAGAAGAATGTCATAAATCCGATAGATACTATAGTACTCAAAAGATAATTGATTGATTCTAAAAATAGCCACTTCATCTACATTCATAAAGTCCTTAAGTGACTTCAAATGGGTACCCGTGCGGTCCACTTCCATGATATTTTTCCCGGCTTCAATTTGATGTTGATAAGGAATAATAGCTGGGTGGCTCCACATTCCAAGCGCGATTAACTGCTCTTTTGTCCCCACCCAAATGGCATTATGACCGAAATGACCAGGAATAAATTTATCCGTTAGCGCAAAATATGTTTTCTCTGAGATAATATCTAGAGGTTGAAGTTGATGCTCTAACTCTTGGTAGACTTTATCATTCTGCCACAAATAGCCCTTTCTCCACCTTACTCTTCCTACTGTATTTCCAAAGTCTCTGGAAAGGCGATAGGTAAGATCTTGCTGTTGATCAACTCTCTTATCAGCGATATTTTTTTTCTGATAAATATCTCTTAAATTCATTAGTGACTTTTTATCTCCGAGAAACTCCATGAGAGATTCATATTCATCATCAATTTGTTTAACTTCACTAAGAAGAATTTGAATTTTATCTATATTCAAAAGACTCATTATTTCATGATGAACCTGAAACCTCGTCAGTCCAAAAGTTAAATCTTCATCATTAACATACCGTCTGAATTCATCATTTTGATAATAAGGATAATAGATCTTATAAAAAACAAAGAGTTGTTCTAAGAAGACTTTATTTTTTAAATCTTTTAATTTTGAAGCCGCGGCAATACTTTCCAACCTTCTAGTTATACCAATGAAATGCGAGGCGATTTCGTGAAAGGTCGTGAGTTGTTTTCCATGCAACACAGAGTTGTCGTTCAAGTTTTGAATAAGGGCTGGATGAAAGTCTGAAACATAATCAATCAACTGCCTCGATATCTTCATAATATCTTCTAGAGAGTAATCATCAAAAAAAGATAGGCTCTGAGAAATTTTTTGATGTTTGTGAAAGAGTGAGACTTCATTTGAAAAAGAATTAACAGTCATCAAGCATAAGACTGTGACTAAGAATGATTTCATAAAACCATACTCCTCGTTTATTAAAAACATCTTGTTTATTAAGTGTTTCATGACCAATTTCATTAGGCCAGTTGGCACAGTTTTAAACGAGGTTATGTTAGAATTTTTTAGTCTTTATTGGAGCGACGAACTCGGGTTTTACCTGAATCCATCACTCATCTATTTATTTTTGCCTAAAAAGTGATGTATCTGAGCTCTGAGTGGATCTCAGCAGCCATTTGTGATCTCAATCATATTATTATTGATTGTGAGATAATCTTAGTTCAAACTCAGTACCATTTTGTTCATCACTTTTGACACTGATTTTACCATTATGAGCCTTGGCAACGGAATTTACCAGATGCAAACCAATACCCCACCCTTCACTGGATAAACTCGCCAATGAACTTCCTCGACTTGAAAATTCAAAAATATTAGAAATTTCTTCTTCAGAGATTGGATTACCAAAGTTGTGAACACTCACGTTTAATTGTGAATCATCTTCATGTACTTTTAAAGTTATGGGCCTGGAAGTATCGCCGTATTTTATAGCATTTTGAATCAAGTTAGTGATAGCCCGAAAAATAGAATCTTTATGTCCAAAAACGTTAAACTGATTCTCATTCAAATTATGATTAATCTCTATCTGCTTTAGCTTCACAACTTCTTTTAAATAGTAGCTAAGATAATCGTTAAGAACGAAATTTTCTTTTTTAAGTTTTTTGTTGTTATTTAAGTTTGAAAGCTTCCAATTCAAAATATTATCAACTATTTTAATTCCATCATCAGAACATTTTGAGATAGAGCGCAAAGCCTCTTCTTGCAAATTTTTATCATCAACAGATTGAGAGAACTCAGCCCATCCTTTAATCGTCCCTAAAGGTCCTCTAAGATCATGCAGCAACATTGACACTGTTTTTTCCCAATCGTCTTTTTCTTTTTTCTGCTGCTCAAGGGCAATATTAAGTTCTATCTCACTCATGGCTGATTGAGTGAGAGTTTTTAAGATTTCGATATCATCAGCTGACCACTCTCTCACTTGATCTGAAACAGCACAAAAAGCACCTAGATTATGTCCTTGCTTCGTTAAAAGTGGAACTCCCAGATAGCCGACTAAGTTCAGAGCTGGGACAGCGGGGTTATTGGCCAGCAAAGGATGCTCTCTGACATCATTCAAACTTAAGATATCTCCAATCAAAGTATACTGACAAACAGACACATCAATTGGGATTTCTCTCTCAGTACACCAAGGCTCTGGCAGGCCATGAAAACTTTTAAAATACTGACTTTTATCACCCACAAACGAGACGATGGTTAAGGGGACATCTAGTAGTTTCGAAGCAAGAAATGTTAAGCGATCTAGAGCATCTTCGCTTCCAGAACCTATCAATGATGCATTTTCAATGTACTTAACCCTATCCGCATCATTGAGGATGGTTCCACATTGTATATCATCTATTTCGTTTACGACTTTCAAGACTTGCCTCTTATTTTTCTTATGTGCGTTACTTTACGTGAATAGAACTATTTAGAAAAGAAAAAGATCATATATGGCAAAGCTTTAAACAACTGATATTACCGAGAATTTTGAGAAATTTGAGAAATTGAGTCCACACACTTAATAAAAGCTCTACTCTCTTTGACCCGTTTGCACACTCCAAAGATATTTATAATATCCTGGCTCTTCTAGCAATTTTTGATGTGGCCCGACCTGAACAATTTTTCCACGATCCAGTACAAAGATTTTATCCGCGTCAACAACAGTTGAGAGTCTATGAGCAATAATAATAGTTGTACGCCCTTTTTTAACAACTTCTAGAGAGCGCTGAATAGCTGCCTCTGTTTCATTATCCACAGCGCTAGTGGCTTCATCTAAAATCAGCAAACTTGGATTTTTAACTAACGCTCTCGCAATTGAAATTCTCTGCCGCTGGCCTCCAGATAATCGATGACCTCGTTCCCCAACCACAGTGTCATAACCTTTTGGAAGTTCAGAGATAAAGTCATGAGCTTCCACTAATTTGGATACTCTTATGATCTCTTCTTTACTCAAATCGTTTTGCCCATAAGAGATATTTTCTAAAATCGTTCCATGAAATAAATAAACATCCTGCCCCACATACCCTATATTTTTTCTAAGATCTTGAAGAGCTATATCCTTGATATTAATGCCTCCAATTTTTATAGTTCCAGAGTCTCCCTCGTAAAAGCGAAGAATGTTTTTTACCAAGGTCGATTTACCGCTTCCGGTTCCTCCTACCAGCCCTATGGTTTCTCCGTCTTTGATATTTAAGCTTAAACCGGTAAAAATGGGCTCTCTTTCTCGATAGGAGAATTGGAGATCGCTAATTTCTACTGATTGATCCGAGTGAGAAAAAGGAATTTTATTTCGGGACATTTTTGGTTCAATTTTAAGGAGATTGAGCACACGTCGATAACTTGCATTGCTTCTTTGATAGAGATCGAGCATTTGCCCTAAGGTTGTCATAGGCCACAAAAGTCTTTGAATCATAAATATTAAAACAGAATAAGTTCCCACTTCCATCGAACCTTCTAAGGTAAGATACCCCCCATAGAGAAGATTCACTAAGAAACCACAAAGAATAAGCATTCTAATAAGCGGAGTAAAAAGTGCGCTCATTTTAATGGCAGAGTTATTTGCTGACATATATTTCAATGAGTATTTGAGTATTTTTTTTCGTTCAAAATCTTCATTAGCAAAAGCTTTCACAGTTTGAATACCTTGAATGGAGTTGGAAAATTCTGCATTCAAGAAACCAACTTGATCTCTTACATTCTTATATTTAGGTTCAAGGAATTTTTGGAACTTTAAACTTCCGAGAACAATAAAAGGAATCGGCATCATTCCAAAGAAAGCCACACTGGGGGCAAGAATAAAAAATGCTGTACCTATAACGGAAATAGTCACACAGAGCTGGATCATTGAATATGCGCCAATGTTTAAAAAACGTTCAAGCTGATTAATATCATCGTTCAAAATGGACATCAGTTCTCCACTCGACTTCGATTCAATTTGATCCAAGTCTAAATGAAGAAAATGATTAAACGTTTCATCTCTTAAATCATGCTGAGCAGTCTGTGCTAACTCACGCCAACCGACTTCCATCAAATACTCAAATATTGATTCGAATGCCCAGACAATGACTGTCAGGATCGCCACAAAAACTAGCTGACTCCACGTGTCAGTAATTCCTAGGCCAGCAACTAAACTGTCTTCTTTCTTGACCACAATATCTACGGCGACACCAATAAGAAACGGTGGAGCTAGATCGAAGACCTTGTTAAGCACAGTATAAAAGACCGTGATATTAAATTTGCGAGGATATTTGTCTCTCATTTTTGAAAAGATCATGGAAACTATTCTAAGCAATTCTTAGCGGAATATCTATGCATTTGATAAGCAATAAATCGTGCCACTCATCTCAAAGAAGTGGGTGATATATTAGGCTTCTAATGCACTTAAGGTACCGATTTCCCTAAGAATTTTAAGTTTATGATATAAACAGAAACCTAGGGTGAACTACAATAGTATTTTGATCACAACATCATAAAAGAGATTAAAAATGAAACTATTGATAAAAGTCATGCTTCTCACACAATCGGTGCTATCTTTTGCACAAAATCATTATCCACATGAGTTCCCTCTCAATAAACTTGAAGCGGAATTTCGAGATGGTGTTGTGATATCAGAGTATCGTAGATGCAGAGATAAGGTCGCTAAAAATTTTAGGCCAGAGAAGTTGATAAATAATAAATCCATCATGCAGTTTAGAGGTCATATACATGGAACATTTTTTGAGTGCCTTAAAGACGTCAGAAGAACTCACCCACTCGAGCTCGAAAAAATGGTTTTCATTCAAAAAGAGTACGAGGAAAGTTACTTCAATAGAATGACAAACAAACTAGACGATTCATTCTACGAGAAAGTCAATTCGGGATTGAGGTTTCAAGATTGCTCAAAAGAAGTGAGAAAAAATTATCCTCAATATTATCTTTATAAACCAGAAGCATATTATGACAAATATTGGGGAGGAAGCATTTGTCGAAAATATAAAAATTTTCTTGAATCAATAAAATAAACCTTCGTTCGACCTTACCGATATTAACTTTTTATTATTTTAATGATAGCTTTTTCATCAACAGCGAAGTCTTCAAAAATCTCTTCAATATAGTCAAACATCTCTTTTGTCACAATCATAGAATAGGTTTCCGCTTTTTCTGTATTTCTCTTTTGCACGCGCTCCCACCGGACATCTCGAGGGACATCAATATAATGTATCTCCACCTCACAATCTTCTCTTTGGGCCAATTCAATATATTTTTTCCTATGCTCCACAGATGTAAACCCAAGGTCGAGTAATATGGTTATCTCACTTTGCATCAGCTCCACGATTTCCTTGGTGATCAAATCTTCGCATCGCTGAATCCGATCTGTATACCACTTTTGATTTTCAATAAACCAATTCATATCAGGCTCTTTGGGCATATCCTGCCAATACAGAGCTTTCATCCAATCATCAATGGAGTATCTTTTTGATATTTGCTTCTTTGAAAACTCACGACAGTAGGTTGTTTTTCCAGCTCCCGTTAAGCCAGTCACTAAAATAAGCACTTCAACTTCCTTTTTCCCGTGATCTCAATTTGTTCTTTTTCTTATGAAAATTTACTCCCCTTATTATTACCCCTCGTCTCTCATCCGTCCATAAATCCTCTGAAATTTGTCACTTCCGTTTTACTTAAGTAAACTTTTCTAATGTTTAGTCTTTTAACTCTCTTAGATGATATTGCTATGACCCTTGATGATGTCGCCGTGATGACCAAGGTGGCCGTCAAGCGAACCAGTGCCTTAATGGCAGATGACTTGGCAGTAAACGCTGGAGTTGTAGTCGGTGTCACGCCTGATAGAGAGCTCCCCATCGTCAAATCTATATTCTTTGGATCACTCCTGAATAAAGTCTATTCTATTGCGGGAGTGCTTATTCTAACTGCAGCTTATCCTCCGCTTTTGACCGCGATCTTGTTATTGGGAGGTCTTTATCTTTCTTACGAGGGAGCACACAAAATTGAAGAGAAGCTTTTTAAAAAAAAGTTAGAGACCAAGGCCAAGCTTAAGGCAATTCCAGAAAAAGAAAAAATCAAAGGTGCAGTTAAAACTGACCTTATCCTTTCCATCGAAATAATTGTCATCGCAAAAAGTACACTTACCGGACCATTTTTGAACCAACTGATTACGTTGATTGTTGTAGGTCTAGCTGCCTCAATTCTTATCTATGGACTTGTTGCAGTGGTGGTGAAAGTTGATGACTTCGGACTTCACTTAGTCAATAAAGGGCGCGAGAGGATTGGAATGGTGTTTGTAAACTCTATGCCTTTTATAATGAAGTCACTCGGAATCATTGGAACTCTTGCAATGATATTAGTTGGCGGGGGAATTGTTGCCCATACTTTTCATTTTCCATCTTACATAAATGAGCATATTCAAAACTTAATTATTGGATTAGTTACAGGAGCCATAGTGGTTGCGTTGTTTAAACTTAAAACATGGATTCTTCCGAAAAAATAGAGCAAAGATTAAATGCAACCAGCCTAAAAAGTATTTACGAGCAAACAAAATAAAAAAAAATCAAAATACTTATTATCTCTTCTCATTTTTTAAGTCCTATTTTCTTACGCCTCTTCTGTTTGATCGCAAATTCGTCTAAATTATCAAGTCTTTCGAATACGACTTTAAAAACCTGTGTAATGCTTTGCTCTAGGCTATCTACTCTTCGATCCAATCTATCTTCCAAGGCATAAAAGCTTCTTAGCTTGGTAAAAATACGCATTATTGAGATATTGACCTCTATCGCTCGACCACTATTCAATACACCAGATAACATGGCTACGCCATTTTCAGTAAAAAGCATAGGAGGCTTCCTCCTCATGTGATTCCAGGTGGTTCCACTATTTGAAGTCACAAATTGTGACCGCAAAGCTTCTAACTCACTAGAATTACATTCAAACATAAAGTCTTCAGGAAACCTCTTCAAATTCCTTTTCACAGCCTGATTAAGAACTTTTGTATCAACCCCATACAGCTTCGCGAGATCACTATCTATCATCACCTTTTGTCCACGAATTAAATAAATCATATCTTTAATTTGATCGAGTTGAATATCCATTAAGACCTCCATTAAAATCAATAGAGTTTGATAGTTTAAAAGTATAAACGTATAAATGATTTTGTGACTTAGAAAGGGATTTATTTTTAAAAGTGGTGTCCAACGTAAACAGCTATCGAACTGCGATAGTAAATTCTCACCTTCGCTAGCTGAAATTATGCCTCAAAGACCTGGCACTCTTAACGATATAACAATTTGACTCTACCCTTTAAACAACACCTAACTAGCTGAAACCAATAGAAAACTAGATAATTAAGAAGCCGCTCAAAGGTGAAACTTTAATATTAAAAGAGTCAATGACGATAACAATATAGGATTGATAAATGAGAAAACTTATATTAATTTTATTTTCACTTACACTTATAGCCTGTCAAAAAGCTGAAGAATCACCAATAAGTAGCGGTAACTATTCTAATGATAGTGATAACTCAGATCAAGTAGACTGTGATTATACATATCCTGAAATCGGGGGACTTCTAATAGATATTGATTCTTGGGATGGAATGGACCCTGGAGTTGCTGGAGACTTTAATTTTGATAGTGGCTACACATACGATAAGCATATATATGCTTTTGGTGAATTTATTTCTGCTACCAAGCAATTAGGAAATATTGAATTTCATCCCTCACAATCAGCGCAAGTTATCTCCCCCGTAGATGGAATAATTGAAACAATCGTAGAAAACTCCCCACTTGCAACTAAAGGTTATGAGATATTTATCAAAACTAAAAGCGACTCATGTTTTACTATAATTATTGACCACGTAAGAAACCTCGCAGTAACAGAGGGCCAGACAATTTCGATCGGTACACTACTTGGAACCCCTGGACAATTTGGAGCAAGTTTAGGCCAAGTTGAATTACAGATTAATGATGACAAGGAAAAAAAAGCATGGTGTGCTATGGCCTTTATGGATAGTGCAACACGAGCAGCCTATAATGCTAAGATTGATGACTTTCGAAGTGATTGGGAAAACCTTATTAACGATCCATCTGTTTACGATGAAAGCAAGGATTCAAATGGAAGTGGTTTATGTCACTTTGAATCTCTTCTTGAGAGCGAAATTGTAAACGAATAAATGAAAGTACTTCAGCGACTAACAAATGTTTTAAATCCTGGTCCCCTCGACGACTCCTATTATCAGAGTGAAATATTTAATGTAGTCTTGCTCCGTTAGGTACTTCTTTATCAAGATTAAACAAAACAATATCATTATTTTCATCAGAAAATCCCATAACAAGGACCTCCGACATAAACTTACCTATTTGCCTTGGTGGAAAGTTTACTACAGCTATTATTTTTTTCCCAAGTAAGTCTTCTTTAGAATAGTGTACTGTTATTTGAGCACAAGACTTCTTAACACCGACGCCACTTCCAAAGTTAATTTTAAGTTTATAGCTTGGGTTCCGGGCCTCTGGAAAATCCTCAACTTCAATAATTTCACCAATTCTCATATCGACTTGAAGAAATTGATTAAAATTTATTTCAGCAGCAGGTTCACTATTGGGATTGAAATCAATATGCATTTGAACTCCCATTATAACTTAGTTCGAGGTTTCATTTTAGGGCATAAAAAAGCACTTGTCGAAACAAGGGTTTTAAAGCATTTTTATAAAGTAGTGCCCCGAAGTAAACAGGTATCGAACTGCGATACTCAAACCCATTAACTAAAATATTGATTTAATATTTTTTCAACCCATTTTGACTTAATACTTCTGTATTCATCCGCGCTAAGCCCTCGACATTTACGCTTCAATTCATTTAACTCTTCAACTAAATCTGGTCTTGAAATCATAAAATCTCTAAAAACAATAAAGTCTTCAAATTCACTGCCATTCACGACAACTTGCAACGCTACATCATGATTATACTTCTCAGTTACCATCATACAAAGCTCATCGGTACGAAGTGTATTTTCTTTTTCTGAGAAACCTATCTCTTTTAGTTTCTCTCGTGCATGTTGAAATTCATTTTCATCTACACCAACGAAAATATCCAGATCTCCTTTAGAGACAGACCCTTTAATAGAAGATGCTCCGATATGCTCAAAACGTGAAAGGGAAATAGATTTCAACACATCTGATCTAACATTTTTAAATAATTCATTCAGTCTATCTTGGTAATCTTGTGGCTCATGGAATAGCATGATTTCTTTTTCCATTTTTTGTGAAAAGCTCTTTCTATTTATCCCCTCATAAGGTTTTCTATCGCCAATTTTATAAAAACCGTTCTTCGACCAAAACATCTCGACTGGATTTGATTCCACATAAGATAATTGAATCCGACCTAATCCCAGTTCATTCAGTATATACTTCTCTAAGGCTTTATAAGCTTTTCTTCCAAAACCTTTTCCTTGCATTTCCTCACATAGAATCAACAATCCTATATAAGCAGTATCCTTTTCTGGGTAGTCTCGAATCAAATCAATTGCGCCAATATTTTCATTCCCAAGTTTTATTAAAAACACATATTTATCTTTATAAGAGGTGCTTGGTGGGAGTGCCTGGAGTGCGCGCATAGCACTATCCTTAGGAACATAATTTGTACCATCGACATTAAGGGCGTACTGAGGTGCCTTCTCAAAGACTTTTTGAAGCTCATTAGCGTGCGAAATATTTATTCTTTTTAACTCAAGTTCCATCTGTCCACTTTGGGGGGGGAGATTGTTTTCGAACTGAAAAAGTACCTGAAAGAAATAAAAAAAGCCAGTAAGAAGCCGGCTTTTTAAGTGTTTCCAAAAAGTGGTGCCCCGAGGTAGACGGTTACCAAACTGAAACACTCAATCTTTGCTATTCAAGCCAATCTTCTTACGCTTTTTTTGATTGATTACTACTTCTTCCAAATTATCTAAACGTTCAAAAACAACTTTAAAAACATGAGTTACATTTTCTTCTAAATTATCTATTTTTCTTTCAATTCGGCTTTCTAATGCATAATAACTTCTGAGCTTTGTAAAGATACGCATAATTGCAATATTAACCTCAATCGCTCGGTCACTTTTTAATACAGCAGATAACATTGCCACTCCATTTTCTGTAAAAACAAGGGGTTGCTTCTGCTTTCCACCTCTCCCTTCTTTTGAAGTCACAATTTGTGACTTCAAAGCCTCATTCTCCTCCCTGGTAAGCTTAAACATAAAATCATCAGGAAATCTCTTTAAATTCCTTCGCACTGATTGATTGAGAACTCTAGTCTCAACACCGTAAAGTTCTGCTAAGTATCTATCTAACATAACCTGCACACCCCTAATTACATATATCTTGTTTTGAATTTGATCTATTTGAATATCCATTTTGCCTCCGTTATTAGTTAACAGAGTGTGATAGCTTCAAAATATCAGCAAAAGAATATTTCCCTAATCTAAACTGGAAGTTATTTCAGAAATAAAAAAAGCCAGTTCAGAGACTGGCTTTTTAAGCGATTTTAAAAGTGGTGCCCCGACGTCTCCGGTTATCGAACTGCGATAATTGAAATGACATTTTAACTCGGAAATCCTTTAAATGATTGCAATGATTCAAGATCTTTATCCCATTTTGCCCTGCTCGCAGTAAATAAATGAGCATTTGGTCTTATTTCAAGTGGAACATCCAAGCTACCGGCGGGAACAACTATTAATTTTCCTTCATCTTGAATACTAGGGACTGTTGAACCACAATTAGAACAAAAACTTTTAACATGCTTAGTTGTAGCTAAATTGAAAGTCTTAACAGACTCTTTCCCTGATAACCAATTTAATTTTGAACTTGAAGAAAAGAGGTTTGCAGCATGAGCTGAACCTGTGTCCTTTTGGCAGTATCTACAATGACAGAGAAAAAAATTTTGAAATACTCCAATAATTTCAAACTTTACTGTATTACACAAACATGAACCCAAATATTTATGACTCATTTCTAAATTCCAATTTCAATTCAGTTATTTACACTTACCTTGGTAGTACCAACCTTGCTTACCACTGACATAAGCTTTTTTAGAGTTAGACATTTTTCTAAAACAAGCAGCTCTTCTTTTCGCTCCTTCGGTATCAAAGATTTTTTTGATATCTAGATTAAGCAGAGGATTTGGTTTTTTATTCTTTTCATTCTCATCCATGATACGAAGTTTCTCTTTGTGCTCAGCTTCTCTTCTCTCTTGTTCGGCCCAGGTAGATGCCATATTAGCTTCAACACGTTTCTTTATAGCTTCTCTGGCTTCTTGAGCTGCTTTTGCTTCTGCCGCTTTTTTGATACGCGCTTGTTCGATTTTTATATTTTTATCCTGTTCGTTCATGACAAATTTTTCGGCTTCTTCGAAAGATTTGAAGTCATTAACTTCTCTCACCTTTTTAAAATCTTGGTTTTTCCACGAAACGCTATCTATTTGCGCGCGACCATCAAGTCCGATAAAGATTATGGTCTCCTCTTTGACCAACTTCCCATTTCTAAAACGATTACTGTAGTACGGTAATTCAACCTTAGTTCTATAAAAATTTTTGGGATCTTTTAAAAGATTATTTACTGTGGTCGTCGGATCAGCGGGGTGACCTTGAAAATCGTATACACGTTTTGAATAATAGACCCCTTCCTTATCCAGTAAGACGACTTCTCTCGGCTGAAGTCTTTCTACTTTATCTAGCTCAATACTTCCGCTATAGAACTTGGAATAATTTAAATATGTTTCAGGCTCAAGTGCAATACCTATGAATTCCTTTATATTTGAATTACCTTCATAAACCATGTTTTTCCCACCATGGACGATAGGCATATAAAAATTGTCTCCTTTATGAATCCAAGGAGTCATATTAAATGTGGGATTAGTTAGCTTCGCATTTCTATAGGCTGCTGGGATAGCGAGATGAGAAACTTTCTCAAAAGGAATTTCTTTACCAATTTTATTACCTTGAAAGTCATAGACCTGATAGAAAATTCTATTTCCAACTTTATGCCGGATCATTCGTGTACTGAAGTCCATGTGGATCGTTTCTGTATGATGAAACGAGTGAACAGCTGGAAGAAGCTTAGCTCGTTTTTCATCATTATCTACGTTTTCAATTTTTTTCAAGATATTTTTATTTTCATCCATCACGTAAAATGTGGTGAAGTCGTTTGAGTATGCGCCTGAGTATTTCTGAAACTCTTTAAAATTCCCATTGATGGATGGCATATGATACTTTCGGCCAGGCATGAGCGACTCGATCGGTGTGTTAGTCACTTTTCCCGTTGTTAAATTAAGAAGTTTGAACATTTTTTCATTATGTTTTTTAAAAAGAATCTGCTTGTTTTTAGTATGTTCGCCAGCTACTACTTCATAGATAGGTTCAAGATGAGTTTTTCGAGAACGAGTGATTAAACCTTGGTAAGTTTTCCCCGCTTTCCACTCAGGATAAAGCTTTGGAGTTCTTTCATTGACTTTGATAGTACATACTGAGAGCAAATCTTTATTTTTTGGATAAAATCCATTTCCTAAAAAGCCATTACAAGTGGCGTATTGTTCCCATTTAAGTTTATCCACATAATTATATTGAATGCCACTAGCGCAAGAGAATAGAATAATAAGAACTAATAAATACTTCATGAAAGCCTCATAATTGTAAAAAAAAATTTAACATTATGGGGCTATTATATCACTGGGTTATTAAGATCTCTTCTAAAAATAAGTATGGAAAGAATGTTCAGATAGTTCAGGAATTAATTTCAGGGCATAAAAAAACCCTTGTTTCGACAAGGGTTTTAAAGCGTCTTTAAAAGATGGTGCCCCGAGGCGGACTCGAACCACCGACACAAGGATTTTCAGTCCTTTGCTCTACCAACTGAGCTATCAGGGCACATAAACATTTTAAAAACGTGATAGTTAAGTTATTGTTTTTTACGGATTTCGTCAATTATAATTAGCAAAAAATCTAGAAGAAAATGGACTGAGCATGAGCGTCAAAATAATCAAAAAAACCTTAGAACATCCCAAGTTTAAGTTTAATGCCATGGCCTTTAAAGCCACAAAAGATAATGGCAATGGGGCTAATGATATTTTCGCAGTGATGACTCATGGCTATACTGCCTCTAAACAAGATTGCATTAGCTGGGCACAAAGACTTAGCGATGCTGGAATCCATACTGTTATTTTTGATCAACCTGGGCACTATCTTGGTAGCTACCACAACGTAGCCAGCTTTGAAGATTTTATTGAATCTGCTCATGAATGTTTTATTCACGCTTATGAATTTCTCAAAGACAGTGTAGGGATCGAACCTCAGCATTTAGTTTTAGGAGGTCACTCACTAGGAGCTTTAATGTCACTTAAAGCGATTGAGCACAATTATTTTAAAGAGTTTAATAAACTCTCTGTTTGTGTGGGCTATGGTCTTAATCAAAGCGAAGACACTCATATTTTTGATACCGCTTTTTACGAGAAAACTATCAATATTCGCAGACAATTGGTGAGCCCGGCTATTGATTCAGATAAAATGTTTCCTTGGATTAAAGCTTATAAAGAAGAGATTGATGTCAGCGATAAACGCATTCATTTGATCTGTGGTAAAGATGATTTAGTTGTGGGTAAAGGTGGAATGGCCTACCTTGAACAAGTTCTTTTGGATAAAGGAAATCAAGTGACGAGTACAGAGCCTAACCGCCTGCCTCATAATAATCCAGAGCTAGCGGCTTCTCATATCTATAGTTTTTTGAAAAAAGAATTTAATCTGTAATAAATTTATCCAAGTTTTTTAATAACCCTTTTTTCCCCAAGCGCTCGAGTGAAGTTTTTGCAAAAAAGCGTTTATACTCTCTATTACTCATTTGGTTCACTTGGTCGTAAATCACTTCTATGGGTCTGTTAAAAAACTCAATGAGAGAGTTCTCAGAAAATTGAGTTTCATCTGCTCGGGCCATGGGTTTAAGGTTCCAAGGACAAACCTCTTGGCATATATCACAACCAAAGACTTCATGAGTTGCTGTAGGGTAACCTTCAGGGGCTGGAGCATCCTTAAAGAGCTCTATGGTGTAAGTCGAAATACATTTTTTAGCATTCACAGTGCGATCATTATTTATGGCCTTAGTGGGACAAGCTTCTAAACAACGAGTGCATGAGCCACAATGATCAGTTTCTAATTCCCTCTGGTTGAGATTTAGCTTTCTATCGATGATAATGGATCCGATGAGAAAATAGCTGCCCAAACTCCTACTGATCAGCATCGAGTTTTTCCCAAACCATCCTAGTCCAGACCTATAGGCCAAGTCTCTCTCAAGCACTGGGTGGATATCAAGTGAGATACCAAACTCAAACTCACCGACCTCTTTTTTTAATTCAGCTTGAATCAAGTGGAGTTTTTCTTGAATCCAGTAATGATAATCTTGGTCTTCAAAACCTAGAGCATAGGAAGCCACCTTATTTTCTGGCGCAAGTTCTTCAAGTGATTTTTTTGAGCTGGTGTAATCAAACAAAAAAACAAAAGCACTTTTTGCAAAAGGGTAAATGAGCTCAAGGTTTTTCCTTTTGAGCATTCTTTCATCTGCCAGATACCCCAGGGGCTCATGTTCGTTATTTTCCACCCAGTTTTGAAGTTTATCAAATGAAGTTGCCTGCATTTGTTCTGTGTAGCCCCAGTCTACGATTTGCATTGTCTGTAGGTTTTCAGGGGTTAAAGAAAATAAATCTTTCATTTATTAGAGATCGGTATCGATGATTTCGATGGCCCCGGTTGGGCATTTATCCACACATTCAAAATCTTTTGAACAGTTTTGGGCGTTGGTCACATTGATCATAGTATTATTATTGTCATCTTTGGACACTTCCCAAATATTATGAGGGCAGACGCTGACACAGTTTTGGCATGAGGCACAGATACTTGTGTCTAAGATAATACGGCCATTATTGATTTTGACCTCTTGAAATTTATCAGAGCCTTTGGCCGAAACATCCTCTCTGGGAATATCTTTAATAATCTCAACTTTAAGAGAGTTAGAAGTTCCTTGTTTAAAGAATTTTCCGTCTCCTCTAGTAATGACAATTTTATCTCCGTTTGCCACCAGTTTTTTTTCTTTGAGGACATCAATCATTTGTGTTTCGATATTGGTGAGCTGCCCCTCGTCTCCTTCAAAATAAAAAGGAGAAATTCCCCAATACAAACACATCTTCCTCATGACTTCGATAGAGTTTGTCACTCCTAGAATACGTTTTTGAGATCTAAAACGACTCATTTTCAAACATGAGTTACCTGATTGAGTGATAGAGAGCACCCACCTCGCATTGGTTTTTTCAGCAATTAAAGAAGCTGCTATTTGTAATGAAGCAGAAATGCTCTTTAAATCCATATGGCGAAGAAGTGGTCTTTCTTTGGGCTTTTTCTCAGCTTCCAAAACAATATTATGCATGGTCTGCAAAGCTGCAAGAGGATAATCCCCAGAAGCTGTTTCCCCCGAAAGCATCACAGCATCAGTACCATCCCAAATAGCATTAGCCACATCATTGGCTTCTGCTCGCGTTGGTCTAGAATTATTGGTCATACTCTCTAGCATTTGCGTCGCTGTTATAACAGGCACTCCTCGTTCATTACAAAGAGTGATGATTTCTTTTTGAATTCCTGGTACAAGGTGGTTTCCAACTTCAACCCCCATATCCCCTCTTGCAATCATGATACAATCTGTAACTTCCACAATTTCATTGATATTTGTGACGGCCTCAGGCTTTTCAATCTTGGAGATGATAGGAGTATTCTTTTTCAATTTATGAAGAAGATATTTCACGGCCAAAATATCTTCAGCTCTTCTTACAAAACTCAGAGCGATATAATCGACGTTATTTTTAAGTCCAAATAAAAGATCTTCCCTGTCCTTCTTAGTAAATGAGGGGGCGGAAATATTCACATCAGGAAGATTAATTCCTTTATTAGATTTTAGTGTTCCACCAATTGTGATTTCGATTTGAAGCACATCCCTATCTTTTCCATAAGCACGAGCTTCAATCAAACCATCGTCGAATAATATAAGGGCGGAATCATGAGAATCTTTGACTAAGTTTTCATAGACCGTTGGAATGAAACAGTCTTTATATTCTGGATACTGCTCTTGGACAGAACTTGGACCTATAACCCATTTATCTCCTGCTTTTAATTCAAGGGGTTTTTCTAGCTTATCCACTCGAATCTTGGGACCTTGCAGATCACAGAGAATGGCAACCTCGTATCCAGTATTTTTTGAAGCTTGTCTAATTTTTTTTATAACTTCGGCATGTGACTCATGAGTTCCATGACTCATATTAATTCGCGCCACATTAAGTCCTGCGTTGATGAGTTTTTCTAACATTTCAATTGAGTTAGAACTAGGACCGATAGTGGCCACAATTTTAGCACGTCTACTCATATTCCCCTTATAAGTAATTCACGCAGTTATATTAAGCTGGACTGTTTAATTTATCAAATTCTTGTAATTCTTTGATTTTTTCCCGCTGAAGCTTAACTAACTCGTTTATTCTCCCTTCATATTGAGAGATTAAGATTTCTTTTTCAGCTTCAGAAGAACTCTTCATACGCGCGAGCTCTCTTTCAAAAAACTTCCGGTCTTGATCTTTGATATCTTGATGCTTTTTCAGCATTTCGGCTTTTTCAATTTCTAGTTTTTTAGTTGCTTCTTTTAAGCGCTTATTATTTCTTAGCGTCATCTCATTGAGTTTGTGTTGAAACTCCGCTTGAGTTTTATTCAGCTTAAGTCTTAAATCTTGCTCTTTTTGTTCACCATCACGTCTTTCTCTATTAACCTGGTCACGAGCTGTATTTAAAGATATCTCTCTTTGTCTTTCAATCTCTCTTCTCGCCTGATCAGAGATATCACGGATCGCATCCTGAGCATTAGCCGCTAATAATTTATTTTGACTCTCAAGTTCCAAAATTCTTTTTTCATAGCTGGCTGCTTGTTTATTCAATTTATCATGCATTACTTTTTTAAGAAATGAATTCGCCTGAGCGTTTTGCTCGTGAAGTCTTTTCTGAAGTTGTGCTTTCTCTTTGACCGTTTCTTCGCGATTTTTTTCAAAATCTTTTCTCGCTTTAAGCTGAGCGAGCTCAATATTTTTGCTAAACCCTTCTTTTAGATTTTGAATTTTCTTATTACTTTGTTCTTCTTTAGCTATTAACTGGGCATTCTTCGAATCTTTCGTATACTCGAGAGTTGTCTGATGTTTTGTTTCTCGATCTAAGTTAGCAATCTTATTCTGGTTATTCACTTGCCTGAGCTCTTCAGCTCTTTCTTGGTCAAGCTTAACTTGTTTATCAGCAAAATCGAGACTCATTTTCTTATAAGTATCTTGATAGCTCTCTGAGAGTTTTTTAATCTTGCCTTCATAAGCATTGGTGTTTTCACGGTTTTCTTTAAAGAGCATCTCTCTTTGTTTATTGAGCTTTTTATCCGCATCGACTTTTTGATCAATGGCCATCTTTTGATTATGATTTTGAAATTTGATTCTCTCAGCTCGTTGTTTTTGCTCAAGATCTTTTAAATTTTTATGATTTTCTTCAGATATCTCAGCTATTTCTTTACTGTAAGCGAGGGCACTTTCCCGTGTATCTGAAGCCTGTTTCTTATGAAGTGAATCAAGCTTTTCTTCTTCAAATTTTTGGAGTGTTTCTTTTTGACTCTGGACTAAATCTTTTGAGCGCTGACTAGCGAGTTCACGAGAATTATGAATCTCATCATTTTGTCTCTCTCTGATGGATCTAATTTCGTTTTGCCCTCTGGCTAAAATAGTACTTTTTTCGTCCAAATGAGACTTCACTAAATTATGTTGGTCTTCTTCGTGCTGTGAGATAAGCTCTTTTCGTGCTTTCTGAGCCTCGGCTTGTGAGGTATCACTTTGCTTTTGGGTGGTCGCCACATATTCTTTTAAGTCTTTATCAGCTTTCAAGCGGATATTAGATAAATTATTTTCGTAATTTTTCGTCAGTTGCTCTCTGGACTCAGTATCAGCTACTTCTCTATTCTTTTTGTTTTTGTCAAAAGACTCTTTTAAATTTGAGAACTCCGAGCGCCAATGATCAACATTTCTCTTTTGGTTTTCATGGGCTTCGGCTTTAAGTTTTTCTGTCGCTTTATTATAGAGAGCACTTTTCTCTTCAAAGTCTTTCTTTTGGTCAGCTCTGTATTTCGCCAAAGTCTTTGAAGTTTGTTCTTCAATATCATTTTTTCTTTTGCTAAATGTGTCTGTGGTGTCTTTGACTTTTTTCTCTGCAACTTTTTTAACATTTTCAAGATGTTCTTCGTGACTATTTTTCATGTCGCGAAGATTTCGCTGATGCACTTCCCTTTGCTTATTTAATTTACTTGCGTAATCTACACCGTTCATCTCATTCCTTGATCATGCTAGGTCTTAAATCCAGTAAGACCATAACAAATTGTACCATCTCCCAATTATATTGAGATCGGGGTAAAATTTTCTAGCAAACAAAGAGTACAAGACTCAAGTAAAGCCCAGCTTTTTTCTTACATACTTTCAATCATATCGACGTAATTTTGATAAGATAGAGAGTCAATCAGTAACTGACCATTGAGGTAAACTGTTGGAGTTCCTTTTATACCTAACTCCTCAGCTTGCTCAATATCTCGCTGCAGTTGTGCTGCAAACTTTTTATTTTTAAAACACTCTTCAAATTGTTTTTTATTGAGTTTAAGTTGCTGGGTGGCCAGTTCTATGATCTTATTGGTTCCCAGCGGAGCTTTATCAAAGAAAAAAGCATCATGCATCTGCCAAAAAGCTTCGGGCCTTTGATCATGTGCACAGAGGCTTGCTAGCGCAGCCGGTTTGGCACGTCTATGAAAGCTCAATGGAAAGTGTTTAAAAACCAATTTCACTTTATCCGGATATTTATCATAAACCCTTTTTAAGACCGAGGCTGCTTTGGAGCAATACGGGCATTGAAAGTCTGAAAAAGAAACAATCGTAATCGGAGCAGACTTCTTACCAAGAACCGGCGCCTTCCCAACTTCAACCTTATAAATAAGTGGTGAAGGTTTTTCAAAATAAACTTCTATCTTTTGATTTTTCGTTTGATCAGCTAACCACTGCTCTAAAAGTGTGGTTTTTTTCTGTGCCTTAAGATATTGAACCACTCGCTCTTTGACTCTAGGGTTATCTTTTTGATTTTTTGGCACTCCTTGTTTTTGCATGAAACTTTCAATTTCACTCTTTTTGATCTTAATGTCTGAGAGAATATATTTCTCTAAGTATTGATCATTAGATAATCCTTTTGATTTAGGATCATTTTGAATCAATTTTTCAGTGAGCAATGTCTTAAGACGATTCATTTTTAATTCAAAAATTTCAAGCCTTTTTTTATAGAGCTCTGTTTCAATTTCTCGATTAAGTTCTTCGTGAGAAATTTTTACCTCACCAATTTGAGCCGCTATTTTTTTATTTTCTGAAGATTTAAAAATAAACTCTGGTTTGGAGTTTGCTTTAAGACAAGCAGCTAGAATAAAGATTAATAAGAACAAGTAGAGAATTTTCTTCATACGTTTTCCTTTACGAACGAATGCTGTTCAATTGTTTAATAAAGTTTTGATAATGGGTTGAGTTTTCCATAAGCTCTTTATGCTCACCCATTCCCACAATGACTCCGTTATCCATAACAATAATATTTTGTGCATTTTTGATGGTTTCAATTCTATGGGCAACAATAATAGTGAGAGACCTCTCCTGAATAAGCAACACTAATTTTTTTAGGGCTTCTTCTAAGTCAGAATCCAAGGCCGACGAGATCTCATCAAAGAGAACAATAGGCTTGGCCAGATAGCATGCCCTTAAAGCACAAATAAGTTGTTTTTGTCCTTGGGAGAGATCTTTGGGATGACAAATATCTTTTGGTTCAATCCCCCAATTCGCAATATAAGGAATTTCTTTATTGATCATTTCCCAAAAGGCTAAAAAGTCTTCACCAATATCATAGCTCAGTGTGATATTAAACTCTAATGAAGAAGTGAATACATGCGAGTCTTGAGAAACGATGCCCACTTGTGATTTATAATGAAGCAAACTTTTATGGTCTTTATAATGAAAACGTATCACATCACCGGATTCAGCATGAAATTCAATTTCAGCTTGTTCGGCCATGATATTGGTCGAGAGTATTTTTAAAAGAGTTGATTTTCCACATCCGGATTGCCCGACGATCCCTATTAATGAGCCTGGCTCTCCTGAAAAGGAAATATCTTTCAAAGCAAAGTCATTATCTTTTCCTCTTTTTGGGTAAGAGAAATAAGGTATTCGCACCACCAATTGCTTCAAACCTATACTTTCGTTTTTCTGCCCAAAGTTCACCTTAGGCAGGGTTTCCAAATCTTCATTAAATTCTTGGATGCGCACAATACCTGTTCTTGCTCTTTGAATACTCGAAATCTTTCCCGCTATCTCTTTAATAGGACCAATGGAGCGCTGGATGAGATCAATAATGGCTGCCAACACCGCAATTTCAGTTATTTTACTGTAGGGAAATATGATAACGAGCAGAGCTAAAAGAATAGGAAATAATGATTCTGCAGTTGAGTAATAACTTGCATCCCATATATTTGCCTTAAGCTGTTTTCTTAGAAAATCTTCAAAGGAATCAAATCCTTTTTTACTGGCATAATTTTTATGAGGATGAAAATAAGTGAACCTAAAACCTCCAGCGATATTAGCAATCACTCGGGACATAATTCCGGTGGAAACCCTCACTTGCATATAAATTTTTGCCATCTGCTGGCTACCCACCACGAGTAAAACACAAACTAAGACCTCAGTAATAATCAACGCTATACCTGAGACTGTATTAAGTTGAATAAAACCAACTAAACAGGAAATGATAAAAGCCATATCGATGACAATTTTAAAGCTTCCGGTGCTGACCATTTCAATGACCGCTTCTGTATCAGTCAAAACTCTAGAGAGAACTTCTCCCATAGGGTATTTTTGATCACCAAATTGTCCTTTTCCCGCTGATTCTAAGCTTTGAATCCACCCTTTATAACTTTTATTGCGAACATGTGAGAGCTGTTTCTGAACATAGCGATTAACAGCTAATTGATAGATCGCAGAAGAAATATATTCCCCTATAAAAAGAAGGACAAGGCTCCAAATAGCTGCATCAATCCCACTTCCCTCTTTAAAGCTATTATATAAATCAGCCACTAAATGGGGTGTGATAAATCCAAGATAAGCGGACACCAGTACAGTGATCACCACCACCGTGATCAAAAACTTTTGATTAGGAATGATGACATAATTATGCCATTTGTTTGTTGAAGAACTCATCCACTCTACTTTTTTGATTTAAAATAATTTCTATTTTTCCCTTCTCTATGATTCCTTGGGATTTCGATATATAAGTTATATGATCACAGGCCCTGACCGTACTCAGGCGATGGGACGTGAGAACAAAGGTTCTATTTTTAAGACTCGCTTCCTTTTGGAGATCATCTAAAATTTTTGCTTCTAGTATTAAATCCACTGAAGAAAAAGGGTCATCCCATAGAACAAAGTCAACATCAGCCACGAGAGAGCGAATCAAAGCAATGCGCTTGGCCTGTCCGCCGGAAACTCTCTTTCCATTCTCCCCTAACTCTAAACTCAGCAAATCATCCATATTTTTGGCCAGTATATCTAAGCCAAATTTATGCAAATATTCTTTTGCCAGCTTGAGCTTTTCAAGGGTCACCTCTTGACCTAGAAAAATATTATCTAAAATGGTGTCATTATAGATATAAGGTTCTTGGTGGATGAGGGAATATCTCTTGCCCTTCACTTGTAAGTATTGGGCATAGTTTTCAATCAGCCATGATTTACCACTTCCCGTTTCACCCACAATCACCGACCATTGATTTTTAGGAAACTCCACTTCAATTTCATGGTCCCAAAGAGGCATTCGAACAGATTCAAGCCCAGATTGATTGACCAACCAATCAGCAGTGAGTGGCGCGGAGAGATCTCTCACTAATGATTTTATTCTCACCCATGCTGCATACCCTTGAGTGGTGACAATTCCAATCCAGGAAACAAACATAAGGGGCTCAAGAATGAGAAAAAGAAAGCTTGAAAAATAAATCAAATCACTCGCCGGAAGGTTATCATTTTTAACGATGAGTGCCGCCCAAATTAACGAGGCTCCGAAACCAAGTTTCACCAAAGGAAAAGAAATCACTCTCCCAATAGAAGAGATGAAAAAAGTTTTGAGCTCTTTACCACTGACTTCATCAAAATATTTATAGAAATCTTTTTCCGCATGGTAATTCTGAATAGTCTTTTTAGCTTCATAGCTCTCGAGTAAAAAATTTTGAACATCTGCGTATTGATCCATTTGTCTTTTTACAAAGGGAAAAAATCCCCCCACGATGAGGGCAAAACAAAACACAGTTCCAATCAGGGGTGTGAAAGCCACTAGAAAGTCGGGATTAAAATCTCTTATCTTTGGAACAAAAATATAGGTGGCTATAATAATGTTTCCGAACTGCAACAGTGCAAATCCTACAAAACCTCGGATTCGGTTAAGATCATTATAAAGAGTTTGGAAGAGCATCCCTTCATTATAGTTTTTGTAATTCCGAGGAGGAGCAACTTCTAAACGGTTCACAAGCTCCATTCTTAGATTTCTTTGCTGAATACGAGCGGGATAGAAAAAAAGGAGTCTGGATAAAGTTCTAAAAAAGAGAATATAGATGGCCAGAAGAAAGAAAGTTTTGATTTCAATTTCATCGAGTTTACCAGCGATGGCCAGATCACCCAGCTCTTTTGCAAGCATTGGTATTTCTGAAGAGAAATGGTGAAGCATAACTAAACAGAACAGAGCCCCAAGATAATAATACCAATACTCAATAGAGTGCAGCACCAGCCAAGGGATAAACTTTCTATTTAATCTATATTTCATTTATGCAAATTAGCAAATTTCAATGACTTAGACAAAGTTTTTATAGTTTTCTTCATATTTAATATTTATTTGTTTCTAAATTCAAAAACTTTCAAACCACTCAAGAAGTTTTTTCTCTGTCACTGCGCAAAAATTAATGTATGAAAGCGAAAAGAGAAAAAGAACTCAAAAAACACATTTTATTAAACGAAATCAACTACCTTAAAGCACTGCTTTCAGGTGATTGCGAAACAGTGCTGGAACTCAGTCATTTTCCTTGCACCCTGGCCAATGCCTATGGTGTGCAAATCGTTGACCGACATCAACTACGCAAACACTGTGAAGACTATAAGCATAGCTTGGAAGGTGAGCTTAAATTTATGTCTGCTAAAGTTGAATTATTAAATCATGGCACGGCCATTGTCAGTTACCAAACAACATATGGCGGAGTGACTATGGTTGATGTATCAACCTGGGTAGAGAGTGAAGACGGATGGCGCTGTGCATTTCACTCAGAACATCCTGTGGTTAAATACAAACTCTAATGAAAGGTGAGCTTAACCGTTGACGAAATTATGATAATTTAGCTAGTATCTTTGCTACCAAATTAATATGGTCGCATAGCTCAGCGGGAGAGCACCTCGTTGACATCGAGGGGGTCACAAGTTCAATCCTTGTTGCGACCACCATATGTCAAGCTGTCCGAACGAATGTCCGGGCACAAAAAAAGAGGGCCAGCGATAATGCTGGCCTCTTTTTTTATGTGATCTTCTCCCACAAAATAATGAATCTTTAACTCCTGACTCCCAAGTTCGATCTTGTAAATTAAACTTTTTAATAATCTTGTTTGCTCATCCACTGAGAGATGAGTTTTAAAAACCTTGGAAAATACCCCTAAAAATTCCCTCCAATTTTTCTCAGTTGCTGGTTTTTCCATCAATCCTTTTAATTCTCTTTGTTTTTCATCTATTAGCCTACAAACCTCATCTCTTTGCTTTTGAAGCTCACCCATCTTTGTGTAAAGCCCTTTTGCCGATATTTCCTTGGGAAGCTCTGTGATTCTCTCGGTAATGACTTCAAGCTTACGATCAATATTTGATCTACGATTCTGAAACCTCCTAATATCCGCTTTAATAGGGTCCTTTTTATCTAGCTCATGGGCACGCTTTAAAAGCCTCATGGCAATTTTTTCATCATTTAACAACTCACTTACTTTTTCGATAACTAATTCATGTACCATTTCAGCATTAAAACGAGTTGGATTACTACAATTATGCATAGCTTCTGTTTTGCAATAATTTCTGCGATATCTCCAACCATGCTCATAATAACCGACCTTTCTTTTTGCTCCATGGGCAGACTTTCCACATAATCTATCCCCACACTCAGCACAAAAAACCAACCCCGTTAAAATATAAGGAAAACGTCTGGGGTTATCTTTTTTCTTCACAGAACAGTTGGCCTTAAGAATTTTTTGAACCTTATTAAAAGTTCGCTTCGGCACAATGCCTTTCCAGACCGCCTTAACTTCGTATTCTTTGCCAAACTCCGTATAAATTCTAACCCCACAAAGTGCTTTATTGGTTAATATTCGATACAGGTTTTCAACTCCAAAATGCTTTAGAGTAGCTTTGCCTCCTTTTATCTTTCCAGACAGTTTATAGTTTTCTTGATTTAATCTTCTAGCGGCAGATGCAAGCGTTTCTTCAGCTAAAAAATATTCAAAACATTTTTTAATAGTAGGGGCTTCATCTTCATCTATTGCTAAATAGCCAGGTTTGCCCTCAATTATTTTGTAACCTGGAGGTGTCGGGCCTCCATTTGATAATCCACGTTTAGCACGTGCGAGAAAGTTCGCTGAGACTCTCTCGCTCACTTGGCGCCTCTCAAATTGGCTAAGATTTGCGAGCGTAAACATGACCATTTCACCGGCGGCGGTGGTGGTATCAAAATTCTCTCTTAGGGATAGAAACTTGCAGTTTAGAGATTTCATTAAGTCCCAAATCTTCGCAAAATCTTGAATATTTCTTGATATCCGACTTAGCTCACTCGCCATTACTAAGTTAATGGTGCCACTTTCAATATCTCTGAGCATTCTTTTTAATTCAGCTCTATTCGTATCTTTTCCTGACTTTGCTTCATCAATATAGACATGAATAACCTCGCCAAAATTTCCCTCAAAGTTTTTCATTTTGACCATTTGCTCCAATCGCTCTCGCTGATTTCGAATTGAACCCTCTGGGTTTTCCGCTTGCTCCTGCGTTGAGACTCGAATATAAAAACCAATTTTATAGTTTTCAAACTTCATGGACTTCTTCTCCTAAAAATTTCTGATTCATCTTAAAAAGTAATGCTGTTAAATCTTTTGTTAGATTTTCCTTATCATCACTTAATATTTTCTTAGGATAAAGTAATATCCGGTTTGGCGACCACTTCATCCGGCTCCCCGGACGTTTTCTCTTTTTTACTTCCATTTTCTTTATTTTTTTCTCGATAATAATCTCCTTAAAATAAATACCTATAACCCTCCCACATACATTCATAAATACCCCCAAGCGACACCAAGGCTTGCTGACCACTTACTCTCGTAGGGGG
>CEQY01201338.1_pt1 | contig 29283 bp, 25 predicted proteins | sample 361391 | NCBI WGS metagenome assembly CEQY01 (sample SAMEA2621075, study PRJEB7988) | marine metagenome | isolation source: saline water (ENVO:00002010), including | reverse complement strand
TCTGAATGGGAAAAAAATTGAGGTTTATGATTAATGTACATTCCCCATGATCTTTCCTGAGCATAGTGCTGATGAATAGCAGCTGGTACAAAATCAATTTTTTGATAAGGACTTTGTAGACTTAATATCTTCGCTGACTTTCGACTGTATTCCAGAGCTTGTTTCAGAGTCTTATTCGCGAGATGAAGATAATTTAATTTATAGATATCTTTATGGTTCTCTTTATAAAATTGAATATTGAACACAAAAAGAGCCGCTAAAATACAAAAAGGAAGTATAAATTTATATATTTTAGTCGAGGAACAAATAAGAAGGAGTATAACAAAAAGAGTATTCATCAATCCTAAATAATAAAAACTTTTGTATACCTCTATATTTTCTAATCCTATGTAGATGATAAATCCAGCGATTAAGGCTCCCAAATAATTCAAGAACAGTACTTTATTTGTTAAATGAGAAAATTCATGCAAATAAAATGGTAATTCAAAGCCAGAAATAAGACCCACGATAAATATGATAACAGAAGCAAATATCGCCCAATTCCAATCGTAAAAATTTAATCCAATACTGAGGAGCAGTGGCAAAATAATCAAAATTAAACAAAAAAATGTCTCCATGAATAGAAATAACTTCAGTGGCTTTTTTAAAAAATGAGCTATAAATGAGCCCAAACCGAGTCCAAGAATAAAGACTGTAGTAATCAAAGTTTGAGCAAAAACCTCCTCTCCAGAAGCGTGGGCGAAGACCTTGCAAATAAAAGAATAGGTACAAAAAGAAATGCTAGAGCTTAAAACAATGAGGGGTGATATTTTTTTAAATTCCAAGATAACCTCTTGCTAATAATTGGTTGAAGTCATCAAGGTGAAATAAGATAATTGCAGGAAAAATTAGAAACACAAAGATCCATTTCTTTTTACTCTCATGATAATGAAGGATGACGGCCAAAAGAAAATTAAGACCTCCAATAAAGAGTGCTGTTTCCATGAGCCCAAATAACGGAAGAAAAATATAGCCAAACACAAGCCCTGCGAGCCCCATTCCCAAGTAATCGATACCAAGAGTCTTTAAGGGCTCCTTTGAATGGGCCAAAAACCAAGGAAGTTCTATCCCTGTGAGAAAAGCAATAGTGATTATAAAGAACATTAAAAGTGAAAAGCTGATACTCTCATTAAAATTAAAACTCATGACTGGCAATAAAATAATAAAGAGTGACAAACAACTGAGAAGATACTCGACCTTAAAAAGCTTGATCTTTTTTAGCTTCTGATCATAACACCAAGCACCTATTCCCATAAAAAATATAAAGCAGCTTGTAGTGAGAATATAATGAGTGACGAGATCTCCAAATAAGATACTTAGTGTGTGTGAGAGCACAAATTCGTAGCTCATACTCGCAAAAGAAAGTATAAAGATGAATAGGTTCATCATGCTTCTCTTCATAGAATCCTACTCATTCTGAGATTAAAGCGAAGGTAAGCCCCCACCACAGGAAGGGTTAGTGTAGTCATTGATGCAAGCATCATCACAGTCATCACCATCTGAGTCATAGGGAAGCTGACAAGATCCACATGAAAAAGCTGGGCATCCTCCACCTTCATCCGATGTGGAACTTCCTCCACTCGAACCAGTGGCCGAGATCGATCTCTCGCATTGAACGCATGAGTAAACGGGGTATTCTGTATTGGTCGTACGAACACATTTCTTTCCACAAGAACTTGCAGTTGCTTGATTATAGTAACCTGAAACAATAATATCATAATCGTTACCATCAGTTGGACACCCCATCGTTCCGGTCAAAGGATTACTAAAAGGCTTACCAGCAGGTCCAGAAGGCATATAAGCTCCCCCGTAACGACAATAACTAGGAGGGTTCACTGGATTGACGATACAATTTTCAGTGTCTTCATCCCATACATAATCAGAAATTCCATTTCCATCAAAATCCATTCGCTCACATAAGCTTTGCATGGCGGTGAGGACCGCGTCACCTTCCGCACTAAAACATCTGTCCACTTGATCATTAGGTATAGCAGGTAGTCCAGCTACCGCGAGTCCAGTTCCCATTTGGGCTTCTAGATCAACGAAGTGGGATATCTCTCTTTCATTATCAGTACAATTGGCACAGTCTCTTTTTGCAAAAATAAATTCAAGTTGAATTTTTGCATTCTTAACTCTTCTTCCTCCAGCTGGCTCTGGTTCATAAGCAGAAATTCTCGCATCATAAAGCACAACTCTATTAGCGTTTTTCCCCCAAACTTTTTCTTCTTCAGCTGGCGTTGATGCTCCTTTCTCAGTAAACATCATATCCATATTAACCCCTGTGACAGGGTTAGGTCTTTGGATCTTTGTGATTTTTTGATAGGTTCCAGAGTCGTCACCCAGAGTTCTGACATTTAAAGCCCCTCCTAAAGTTTCCATCGTCGCTTTACAAATGTCTTGATTATAAAATAAGGAGTTAATCATATTTCTTGCATTCATAAGCTCCATATTTCTATTGGCTTCTGTCTGCATATCAACGGAAGATTTTTGCAATTGCATAAAACCTAAACTAACTGCTCCCAGCATGGCCATGGCCATGACAACTTCAATCATTGATAAACCATATTGATTGAGAGAAAATAGTCTTATGAATGTTAAATTTTTCTTATTCATTTTTATTTCCCTACAAAGTATTAATTTATATAGCTCACCCATTGTCGAACTTTCACCTAAGCTTCAAAACTATTTTTGGTCAAAGTATTTCAAATGGTTACCTAATCATTTTAAAACATCTCACGATTCAAACAAAGAACTAATAAAGCGGCTAAAGCTGAATAAAGAGCTCAAGAGTCCCTATCTTATTGAATTTTCTAAGGGAGAGGCGATAGTTTACTTATCCTCTCAGTTTATGAATTTTCCTGAAGTTATTTCTCTATGCCCTACTTCGTTGGCAAAGTCTTATAAAGCAAAACAAAAATGCGCTCAGTCTGAAACTATCACTTGGCAAAAACGTGACTGCCCTAAGAAGCTGAAGTTACAAAAGTCTTACTATAATAGATCAGAGCAAGCGCACTGTTATTATCATAAAAACCAGGTTTTTATTTTTGACCACTTCAAGCCTCATATTTTAAATGAATTAGAGCTCGAAGTGGTTAAAAAACATTTAAATGAATTCAATCTCTCTCCTACTCTTATTGGATTTGAACATGACACTAATGAATTAAGCGTTTATTATTATTAAATGAAAAAAATTTGGAAGAAGCACAAAGAAACCATTGTTGTTATTGCTATAGGCCTAGGCGTGACTGTGTATTTTTTTTCACAAACCAGAACTTTTCAACAACCTGAACCTGTTCAATCCTATGTTCCCCCAAAAAGAACACTCAAAAAAAGCTCTGTTAAAAAATCAGACAACAAAACCATAAGCGCTCTTAAAGATTTAGATGAAGCTTCACTCAAAAACCTCGCAAAAAAAGTCCGAAATATAAAAAAGAAAGAGTCTAAAAATGCTCTTATCCAACAGAAAAAACTTCAAAAGCTGATTGAAATTGAAAAAGCCAAGCAGGAGATGAGAACAATCAAAGAAAAAGCTGGGGTTCAAGCTTTTGCCCCGGAAGAATACACACCGAGTCCACTACCAAATAAATACAGCACCGTAAACGTTGTCCAAGCAAAGCATAAATCAAAAAAAATCACCTTAACAACCCTCGTCTCAGAAGTACCGCTAGATGAAGATGATCAACTGCTGGCGGCCATGACTTTATTTGGAACACATTCCGATTTTTTTGAGCCGGTAGAAGATCATGGCTTAGAGCACCCTGGAATAGAGGGGCTTCAAGTGCTAAGTATTGAGGGAGATTATTCTGCGTATGTGATTCAAGGGGTGAGTAAGTTTACAGGTAAACCCATTTTTTATTCAGTTGATGGAGATGGTGCTGATATTCAAGCTGAAATCTCAAAACTAAAACAAGAATTTTCTAAACTCGAAATTACAAAACCAAAATAAACTTAAAACTAGCGACAAAAGTTAGTTTCAGCTACAGAATCAATTTTTTCTTGTTGAAGAAGTGCGCAGTCATATTCATTTTCAAGAAAGGCGACGGGGTAACATTCAAGAGGAATGCCTTCATTTTTATTCCATGAATAGTTCTCACGGCAAGTTTTATAAGATCCTTTCTCAACACATGCCCAGTGACTTCCTTTGCAGTTGTACACTAACCCCATACCAAGGGCATCATAACTAGGAGGGTCGGTAGGTCTCGTCACGGCCAGGGTCTTTTGTGCTTTTTGTTCATCTTTAAGTTTTACTTCAAGATCTTCGAGGAGTTTTTTTGTAATTTCACTTGAGATATCAGGTTGAATATCTGGCTGTGGAATGATCTCTTCATCCATTAACTCTTCATTAGAATCGTTGAGCGAAATATCACTATCCATAGCATTAGAATCAAGCGTTGTCGGATCCTCATTTGAGCTCTCAGTGATCTCATTATTCTCAGCACTCCCCTCCGTCTCTGGTGAAACTTCTGGCGCTGTTAATTGATCCATGTCTAAATCACTGAGTTGATCATCTGCCACATCTTCATTGGTAACCGTCGTGTTTGAATCATTAATGTCTGTACTCGGAGTCTCTTTGACTTGAGCAGGCTCATCAATCTGGGGCTTTTCAACTTCTGTATTCTTTAAATCATCAAGATTCATATTTTGATTTTTCGTGATCTGGTCCATTTGCTCGTCGATCTCTTTATCTAACTCAGTGGTCACCTCAGCAGGTTCATCAATGACTGGTTCTTCAATCACGGGCTCCTCAATCACAGGTTCTTCTTCTATAATAGGCTCATTCTCAACCTCTACAACTTCTACTGGTTGTTCTGGCTTATCTTCAACTTGCTTAGGTGCAACTTCGGGTTGAGTCGGCTTTGCTGGAGGAGCTTTTTTATTTTTAGCTGTATTACTTTTAAATTCACTCGGAGGAGGATCTTCCACTAAAAAAACAACGATAAGCCCAATGGCGGCTAATCCGTAGATGATACCTTTTTTAACTTCGATTTTGCGTTTCGGTTTTTCCCCTTCAAGAACAATATTTGAGGTATCAATTTCTTCAGTGGCATTAGATGAAGCTTTATTTTTTTTCTTAAGAATATTGGCCAGAGCTGGTAATTTTTTATCTACAAATGTTTTAACTGTCTTCTCAACATTATGAAGACCCGTTTTCTCTTTGACGGGTTTTGGGGCGGCTTTTTTATTGGCCCCCGCACTCTTTTTAATTTTAGCCACAAGAGAATTAAATTTCTCTTTAATTCCGGAGCCTTCTATAGTGGGTTCAGCATCAAGTTCATCATCTAAGTCTTCATCTTCGTCAATTTCATATTCATCATCGAGCTCGTCTTCCACCAGTAGCTCGTCTTGGGCATTGAAACTGACTTGAGATTGAGGTGAGTCTAATAATTGTGCCTCTAATTCATCTTCACTGAGAAGAGCATCAAGGTCATTTTCTATAGATTCCGTCCCATCGTACTCTTCGATCTCCAAATCTTCATCCAGAAGATCATCTTCAATAAAGTCATCATCTTTTTTATCAGTGATAGCCCACCCCTATTTAACTTGTTATCTATCTATGACATAACTATAATAGTATAAACGTGATTCGTTCATTTTCAAAAGATTTAGTTATGGCCAACACCGCAAATAGTGGAATTATAAAATTTAGATTTAATCTCAAAATGTCGTCCCCCATAAATGAAGAGCATTTTCTTCCTATAGAGAAGTGGAGAATCATCTTTCATAAAATGAATCTTATTGGGGAATACAAGACTACAAACGTCGGCTTTGGTAATCTCTCTAAGCGACTGCTTGTAGGTGAAGAACCTTTTGTCATTACCGGAACTCAGACAGGCCATTATCCCAATCTTAATGGAATGCAATACTGTAAAGTCACAAAATGCAATATGACGAAATTGATTATTGAAGCGGTAGGACCCATTGCACCTTCCAGTGAGTCCCTTACCCATCATGCGGTTTATTCAAAAAATCCCAAAATTAATTTTGTCTTTCATATTCACCACATTCAATTGTGGAACTATATGCTAAAAAATAAATTTCCCAATACTCCAGAAGATATTGATCACAGGTCCCAAGCTATGATTGAAGCTGCCAAAAAATGCACACAAGAAAATGAGGTAGGGATATTTGCCATCAGTTCTTCAGAAGGAAGTGTCATCGCCTATGGTAAAAATGCGGAGGATGCTGGAAAGCTTATTTTAGAAACTCTTAAAAAAAGTAGATAATTTACATATTTGCCCTATTTATCGGTCAATGGGCCAGGTGACCACCATTCGTCGAGGTTCAACTTATTAAAATCTCTTTAGATTTCATACATATGTTATTATAATAATCAAATGAAAAAAAACTTAAATAGACGAAAACTCATTCAGTTAGCCGTGAGTGGCTTCCTGGCACAATCCTGTAAAATACCTGGATTAGGAAGGGATATTTTTAGCTTCTTCGATAAGGGGAAAGAAAAAACATCATCTAAAACTAATGAGTATATTTATTCTGGCTATCGCGTAGGTGAACCTTATAAAACAGAAGAAGTTGGGTTGCATATTGGGGGAGTTAATCATTCCTTAAATAAAAAAGTAAAACTAAAAAATGAAATTCACTCTATTGTTTATTCCCCCCAAGATGATTCTAAACTCTTTATTTCTAAATTAGACAAGTATTCCTACTGTCAACGAGGAGAGGGTGAATTTATAGAGTTCTCTGCTGTTAAAGATCATTATTTTTACGGTCATGCAGCCTTCGATAATCTTAGAAATGTCATTTATACGACCCAGGCTAAGATCACTAAAAATAGACATGATGAAGAACAAGAAAAGAGCCTTGGAAAAATTTTTATTTATTCAGTCGATACCTTAGAAGTCATAGGTGAATTTGAAACCTTTGGCTCCGATCCTCATGATTTAAAAATTGTTAATGATGAGCTCGTTGTTTGTAATGGCGGAGTCGACTCCAATGTGGCATTTATTAATTTAGAAACAAAGAAATTAGTTAAAAGCTTTCCCATCAATGAAGAAAATATAAGTTTACGACACTGCGAGATTATAGATAGTGAGAACTTTATCATTGCAAGTCTTTCTAGAAATATCGTTTCTCCTTGTGGAATTTATTTATTAAATAAAGATAAAGGCTTTATCCAGTATCGAATGCCAAAAAAGTTGGAAGAAGCCCTCGCTTTAAGACAATTTCTGAGTGTCCTTTACTATAACGGTGTTGTTTTTGCGACATGTCCAGCGGCCAATAATGTACTGGCATGGAAACTCACAGGAGAATTCATTGGCGCTCACAGTATAACCTCAGCTAATAACCTATCTTACTCCCCTACCTATAAGGGAGTTATTGTGGGAACGGGGCTTTTAGGATCACATGCCCATCTCCTCAAGGTTATTGATCAAAATGTCGTTGTCTCTAAACTCAATCATTTAAAAGACCTAACGGGATCACATGCAACAATCATCTAAATTAAATCAATTCGGTTTTAGTATGGTTGAGTCAACTATGGCCTTAGGCTTTATTGCGATTGTGGTTATGATTTCTCTGTCTATAAATCGTATGAGTAATCAATCTCATATGAAGATGAAAAACTCTGATGAGTTAATTTCACTCAATAAAGAAATTAAAAATTTACTCTCAGATACGTCAACTTGTTATTCTAGTCTTTACTCTGCAGGGCAAGATGTAACTGCGGGCTATGATGTCGATGAAATCCTTGATTCAAGTGGCAATGTTCGTTTTGCTGTTGGAAATACCTATAACTTTCTTGAACTTGAAAGCATGAAGATCGAACCTCCTTCCCTTGGTACAGCAACTCATATGAATAAGCCAGGAACCGGTTTTCTCACATTAACATCTTCGTGGAAACCTACTAATAAAACGAGTTTTGACCGTTCAGTTCTGAGTCGACTGAGAATATGGATGCAGGTTGATAATACTGGAGAGATGCTCAATTGTGGCTCTATAACAATGAATTTGAGTCATTTATGGAGAAGATCATACGTTGATGCACGGGACATCATCTATATGGATGGTTCGGTATCAGTGGGAACGGAAAGTACAGACGCAAGCTTCGTCGTGCAAGGAAAAATAAAAGCTACACTCCCAGACTTTGGGGATAGTGTCGAGTTAGACCCCGGCGATGTGAATGGATATTACCTCAACTTTCTTAGTGATAAGAAAATGGTCTTTTTTAATCAAGCGACACTCAGCCTAGCTGAACTTCAAGTAAGAGACCTCGACCTTACAGGTGAGCTCATCAATTATGGTACTCCTCCGGCTTGCAGTCTTGCCACACTTGGAGCCATACGGGTGAATCCTAGCATAAAACGTCTCCAGTATTGTGGTCGCCATGGGGGAACAGGAAGGTGGTTTACAATTGAAGAATAAAATACTTCACCATTATGGAATAAGTTTAGTTCAACTGACAATAGGCATTGCCTTGACAGGAATCATAAGCTCAGTGTTAATGCGCTCTCTGCTCGTTAGCCAAAAAGCAAAAAAAGACTTTTTGGTCAACCAAGAAGTCAGAGAACTCACCAATAAAATTGCTGTCTGGCTAAGTAATAATAAAGCTTGTGAAAATACGTTTGCGACAATGGATCCTAATGGAGAAACAGGACTTAAAGTGATCAAGGATCAAGATGGAAATGAAATGTGGAACTCAGATAATGATAAATACGGAACCCTCGGACTTCAAATTGAAGAAATGAGTCTTATAGACTTTGCAGGGATGGAAGATGGATCCAATTATGTTCCAGGAGAGATGGGTTCCACAAACTTAATGATCTCTTTTTCAAAAGTAGCTGGTAGTAATTATGAAGGCAGAGAAGTTCAGTCTAAGATCAGATTATCTATTCTCACTGACAGTGGTTCAGGAGAAATTATTGACTGTTTTACCTCTGAGTCTTCAGTTGGTTCATTATGGATCAGAAGAGAAGGCACACCTACCGATATTTTATATTTAAATGGGCGCCTAGGTGTTGGAACTGATCCCACCGAAGGACTAGATGTAGTAGGAGCTGTTCAAGTTGAAAATATCGCAGGACAAGAGATGAAGCTTGATGTCAACACCACAGAATACGAAATTGAAGTCAATGTTGATAAGCCTATCGTTTTACGAAATATTTCTCAGGGGAGACGTGCAGATTTTGATGCTGGGTTCATAAATTACTCAAGGTATTTAAAACTTGGAAATTCTGGAATGAGTTGCACTAATCCTATTACAGGGACATTACGTTATAATGGCTTTGCCTTACAATACTGCCGAGATGGAGCTTGGAGGACACTCAGTTATGAATAAAGATTTTAAGCAAAAAGGTATAGGATTTATTCAAGTACTGGTTGGACTTGCAGCAGTAGGTGTCATCGGAACTTATTTAACTCAAACTATCTCCAATGATTATAAATATTTTAAAAGTGAAGAGTATAAAAGTGAGATTGATGAATATTTAGGCCAAATGAGTATACTCTTGAGTAATCGAGAGGCGTGCATTAATAGTTTGGCAGGTAAGTCCGCACTTAATTCATCTGATTTTACTGAACTCAAAGATAATACCAACGCAACTGTTATCAATGACGATTCTCTTTTTGGCGTCACTGGAGTTCAGATAGATTCTTTTAAACTTGAAGATCTGCCTGGTATGGATGACGGGGTAAACACAGTGCTTGGAGGATTTGGAACAACTCATTTGGTAGTTAATTTCGCCGTACGCCATGGTACTTTTTTTGTTAAATCAAATGTCACGAGAAAATTAAAAATAAATACCAGAGCAAGTGCTACGGGAGAAGTTGATTCAACTTGCTATGCGGCTCTCTACTCCCCCGCTGGAGCTCAAAACAATCAAGGCACTATTTGGCAAAGACAAGCAGCTGATTCAAATAGTATCCACTATTCAGAAGGAAAGGTTGGGGCACAAAATCCAACGCCAACGATAGAATTCGATTTATTTGGAAAGCTGCAGATACAGCAAGATGGGCAAAACGAAACTCCTGTCATTATTCCTCCCTACGATAAAATGCTCATTGATAGTGTCGCTTCTAATTATCTCTTGAATTTGAGTGCAAATAAGCCGCTTATTTTTAATATAGAATCGGGAGGGCAAGCAACACTGGCCGCTCGTATTGCCTCGACAACAGGGGCGATGATTTTAGGAAGTGGTGGAACTTGCAACGCCTCAAGTGAAGGTGCCATCCGCTATGGTACAGCTTCAAGGAGGGTTGAAGTATGCCGTGGAGGAGTCTGGCGCAGAAAAAAAGTGATCCGTTACTGCTTGGCCTATGACCCAGATAGAAATCCTGATGATACAGCAGTGAATGAATCTCGTTATAATAATGATGAAGGTGCGACTTTGAGTAACACCATCTATGGTGTTGAGGGAGAGGAGTGTGGACGTCATCAAGTCATTGATCCTGACAGTCCCGGAGGAAATTTTAAAGGTACAGATAATAATCTCCACATTGTTCATGGTGATCCTGATGTTCCTAAAAATTTAGGTTCAAGAGATTCCGACCAAGTCTTGCGTTTTGATGACTCTGATCACTGGACACCTTGTTATAACACGAGAAACTGTCGCGACTGGATTCCCGCACATCAATAATGTTGGGCGAGTTCATCTAGTTGATCAGAGTTTGATCCTACTAGAAAATACGCCTGAAATTTATTATTTTCTGGAGACAGTGAGAAAACTTGCGAGCTATTTTCAGTTTTTAATTTTTTGGTCGATAATAAAAAATGAACATACTGCTCATTGGGGAAATATTTTTCTTTAAATCTGTAGGTAAAATAGCCCATACTTTTTCGCATATTAATTTCACTTATAGGTTGGAGTTTTACCTGTTCATCCTCTAGATAGTAAAATGAATCGAGAGAGCAAACTCCAGGATAAAACCTAATCAATTGAAAAACTTCTTTAAGCATTTTTTGATAAAGCTCATGTTGAGATTTGACTGGGTTTTCAGGGGTGATCCGAGTGCCTTTATATTGAAAGCGCCTATCGACAAAGTTTTCATAACAGCAAAGAACCTGATTATTTTCTATAAGCGTAGAGAAGTCACTCACTCTGTTTAGCTTCTTTTCTTTAATTAATAAGTGGTTTTTGAGTGCTGATTCACATTTCGTTTTATCTTGTGGATATTGGTAATGGCCGAGACCTGAAAAAGAGTAAGGAAATTTGTAGATATACCCCTCTTCTAGCTCTCGGGGATGATCAATCAGTTGCACCTCGTGTTGTATCAGTCCAAGATCTTTAAACTTCAATAAGATGGTCTTAGATTGGAGCTCTTTGACTCTGACATCAACATTATAATTTTGCCCCCAAGCTTGTACATTTTTTTTATCTTGAGTGGTTTTAAAGGATTTGCCTGTTATTTTCTCAAAGCGATAAGAGAACTCATCATCGTAATTCTTGAGAGTATATATTTGGTCATCAGGATGCAAATAGTTGATCAGGTATTCAAACTCTTGATTGAGAGCAAGGGACTGAAAAGGTTCAAATGGACTTTCAAATAAACTCTTTTCAAAATCAGCATTAAAAAACCAGGTTTTCACTTCCACTCTTTTCTTTGAGTTACAGTAAAGTCATCCTGATAGGATTGGATCCATGAGATGAATTCCTGATCAAGTTTAGCCCGCTCTCGAAGACTTGCTTGAAAAAACTGGCCTTTTGATCTGGCCGGGGTGAGGTTTCCCGGTAGATTAGATTGATAATATTCAATAAGGGACTTATCCCCTTTTAATCTATTTAAATAGAGAGCTCCGAAACTGACGTGAGAGATCTCCTCTTTTAATACAGTCCCTAGGATTTCACTGGTTTTAAAATCATCTACTTTTTTAAATTCTTGTTGATAGTGAAAAGCAAAGTCTAGGTTTGCCGCTTCGAATGTTAGTGCCATAACACTGAGATACTGTGCTGGTGTTTTCAACAGCTTCATCTGCCGCCAAAAATAATCATTGAGGACAAAATCACCAAACTCGAAGCCCAATTCATTCAGCCTTTGCACATAGAGCTTTAAATGTTTTTGCTCATCTTTCAAGGTGCTCAAGATTCCTTTTTTAAATTGTTTGAGTTCAGGTGTATGATGGGGGTAAATCAACAACGCACAGGCCATCATTTCAACTGCCAATAATTCATGATTAGCAAAACTATTGAGCGCCATGGCTTTTTTTTCATCCAAATTAAAATGACCTTTTGGAAATTTCGCATTTTTAGAGCTCATGGCAATCTGAGCGGATCTTCCTGGACGAGTGGGAACTTCAAGACAATCGAAATCATCAAATTCAATAGAACTAAAGTCTATGGTTTTATCTTCTAAATTTTTACCAAGTAAAATATTTTGTGCGAGCTGTGAGAGTTTCATACAAAAGGCTAGCCTCTTTTAAAGGCATCTGCTTTGGACTTATTTTTTTTGCCCTTACTTTTTTTCTTCCCTTTAAAATTTCGGTCTTTATTGAACTTCCCTGAACCTTTGTTAGGTCCTTTGCCGGAACTTCTCCCCCCCCCACTCGACTTTCTTTTATCACCACGACCTTCTTTATTCTTTGTGTTACGGGGTCTCCCACGATGGGAGCGTCTTTCAGCAAAACATGTCTCACAAATATTATATTGATGATCATCAGGAAGCTTGCATCCACATGAAGAGCATTTTTTTGAGATTTTCTCTGAAAGCAATTGATTGAGTTTTTCAATGGCCATCGATTTATTTTCATTCAGTTTTTCTATATCAAAACTAAAATAATTATTATCAAAATGTCTGGCGAGCCACTGATAGAGTTCAACGCATTTAATTGCAGTCTCAAGATAATCAATATCTTCATTCTCAGTATCGATCTCTTCATTCACAATCATGTTTTTACCTACATAATGATTGAGAATCCACACATAATATTGAACATGCTCCATTAATCCTTGATTAACAGGAGCACAGGCAAAGCCAAAAATCTCGGCATCGCTCAAACTATTCATGGTGTCCGCATCTTCTACCATTTCTGCTAACTCAATCATTTCTTTGAGTTCAACACAATAAAATGGTTTTTCAAACGACATGGTGTTAAAAAGTCTTAAGAATTCAGAGAGCGATAAAGTCTGTAGATTGTTTTCTTCCAGGGCCAAGTTCACTGAGCGGAAAATTTCAAGGTCCGGACCCACCATGGCCAGTTCTTTTTGATCCAGGTCATGATGAAGTGCTGCTGAGATAGTTTCAAGCCCCTCTTCGACTTTGGCTAATGTTGTTACATACCCTTCAGGAAATCTTTTATAACGCCCGGCTCTTCCTGCTATTTGTTTTAACTCTGAGTAAGTGAGAGGGTATTCTTTTCCATCAAAAAATTTTGATATAGCAGAAAAAACTATTCGTTTAATTGGTAAATTCATCCCCATGGCGATCGCATCAGTGGCCACCATGATATCAGTTTCACCTTCATCAAATTTTCGAGCCTGCTCGCGTCGAACTTCCGGTGACAGTCGTCCATAGACAATGGAAACTTTAAATCCTAAATTTTCGAGATCTCTTTTATATTTAAGTGCATTACGCCGAGAAAATACGATAAGCGTATCATTTTTATCCATATCAACCAGACGAATTTTTTTATCCATCACACTGAGCTTTGTTTTACGCTCATAATTATGAACTTCTAACTCATCCCCTGTGAGTTTTAAAATTTGCTCAACAAGTTCATAAACAGAATGATCTCCACAGAGATGGATTTCATCCGCATTCATATTCACCAGAGCTCTGGTCCATGCCCAGCCTCTTTGAGGATCGGTTATCATCTGTATTTCATCAATAACGACACACTCGAATTCATCATGGAGCTTGGCCATCTCAATAGTGCTGGAAAAATGAGTGGCCCCTTCCACTTCCACCACTTCTTCTCCTGTAAGTAGAGTGGTTTGGCAGCCTTTATCATTCAAAGTATCAAAAAGCTCACTGGCCAGCAGCCTTAAGGGAGCCAGATAGCATCCGTTTTTTGCTTGAGAGAGAGCTTCGATAGCATTATAGGTTTTACCCGAGTTAGTGGGCCCCATATGGTAGATCACTTTTCTTTTTTTCTTGCGAGCATCAGAGTGAATCCAGAATTGACCTAGATAGTCTTTAAGAATCGTAGCTGAAATATCTTTTCGCTTAAAGGCAAGGATACTTTTTACTAATTTAAGAAACTCTCTTTTGAGAACATGGGGTGCTTTCCAAAGCCCCACTCCCAATTGGGAAAAGAAACGATCATATTCATTATCCGTAATTAGATCGGGATGATGTCCTTCTTCGTCCAAAAGTCCGTTAAAAAAAGCGATTAATCGCTGTCTATAAATAAGGGATAAATCAGAAGTGTGACCAAAGCTTAGTTTAAAATAGTCTTTAATCTGTGAGTCTAGCTTATTAAGGCTTCCTCTTTTGAGTTTATATCTCACTCGTCCTAAATTTCTTTCAATATTTCTTTTCAGCTTGGAAACACTATCACTGACATAGGCAATATCACGCTCTAAAATAGCTTCTTCTAGGTTCTCAGCAGCCTTATCAATGAGTTCTTTTTGTTGATTAAAAACAATATCTCTTAGCCTGGCCCGGTAATCAGCGATACATTTTTGACACTGACAACCTAGTTGAGACTGTTTCAGCTCAAGGGTAAAGCTCTCTGAGAAAATCTGCTCTTGTGAGTTTTTGTGGGCATTAAAGATGCCGGTACACCAATCCTTATAAGAAGCAAGATAGTTGTCTAATAATAAGGGGTCTATTTGCTGCCCAAAAGGTATAGGAAATTCATTAGCTTCAGGAATAAGATACTCTTCTACAAAACATGTACTAATCAAGTTATCTCGACTGGTGATCGACTTAAAAGTACCAAATTCTTTTTCTATCAGAGTTTCGAGAGAAGGTGCGTTTTTAATAAATTCCTGAGTGTAGTTACAGAAATCTTTTAAAAATTTAAGGATGTATTTTGCTTCTAAAAGAGATCGAAGATTATCAGCTTCATCATCAAGTGTTTTCTTTTGAAAAACACTTCTTGATATTTCTAAATTCTCTTCGACCTCTTTGAATAAACTATCTAATTTCAATTAAGTTTTATTTCCCCATTTCCACAGCGAATGCAATTCCTAGCCTTGCAAATTTTTCTGCATGGTCCGCTGTTCCGCCTGACCCAGCTACGTCAATTGTATCGTTTTTGGTATGGATATGACCATTAATATCTTGCATAGTAGATTCAAATGGCATTGAAGCTGGATACCCTGCATTATGCCAAGAGGCATGGTCTGAACAACCATATCCACACTTAGAGTAACCCCAAGATACACCATCTACGTAAGTATCAATCAAGCTTCCCATAAATTTCGTTTGAGCTTGATTAGTGAAATCTGTCATAAAAACGATATCGAGGTTTTTTGACCCTTTATGATTAGTCATATCGAGCTGAACGACACCGACAACATTTTTTCCTTCACTCTTATATTTATTAGCAATTTCTTTTGAACCTAAAAGTCCTACTTCTTCTGCTGCATAGGCCATAAACTGAATAGTTCTTTTAGGCTTATAATTTGCATCCGCTAGAACTCTCATGATTTCAGTTATAGTAGAAATTCCAGAAGCGTTATCATCAGCACCCGGTGCTCTGGCACGACTACGTCCAAAAAAACCAGCGATTGAATCGGCGTGACCACCGATAACAATAACCTCTTCAGGATGATCGGTTCCCTCAAGAGTTGCAATAACAGAAGGCTGTGGCCAAGCTGAATGCTTAAAGTATTCAACTTTTGCATCAGTTCTTGAAGCCATTATTTTTTCCCAAGTGGCTTTTACAAAAGCCTGAGAATCAACACCCGTCTGGGCTTTATAATATCTGTTATGAAACTGAGATAATTTTAAAATCATATCTCTGATTCCAAATTCACTTACCTGTGAAACCATATTGCGAACAGTTTCACCTTTCGTAATTGTGTAGTTAAAAAAGTTTGTGCTTTTAGCCGACTTTCTGGTTTGGTGATCAGCTAAAACTCTCAAAGCCTCTTCCTTCGATTCATGAACAATGAATCCACCACATCGGTTGAATTTATCATGCATATGCTTTGATAAATAAGGGATTTCTTTTTCATTTACTTTGAGTACTGAAATATCACTATTCATCTTGATAGTTGATAGAGATTTCATAGATTTTTGTGAGCTTGAGACTGCGTCTGATCCAATAGTGATATAGATTTCCTTAGCCACTACGGATAAACTCGCCAAACTCATTAGTAGCGCCATGACGACTATACTTCTCATAACAAGTCCTTTGGTTAGATTTTCATTGCTAAGTAAACCATAGGGATATAAGAGTGAAAACAAATAATAACTAACATGTTGAATTCCCAATTGAACGTCCGATAAGTCCATATGAAAAAGAACATACTCGACTTAATTGATACACTTCTAGACAAAAGTGAGAATAGCCTCAGCTTAAGGGCACTTGAACAAGTTTTAAACTTTGGCATTCCATTCAACACGCCACATAAATTTAAATTCAACGAGATGTCCGAGCAAAAAACTCGGCTGGAGCTCCCCTTTATTAGGAAAAATAAAAATCATCTCGGTGGCATTCATGCTTGTGCCATAGCCACCCTTGGTGAGTATACCGCTGGATTAAGTCTTATAAAATTTATGGGGATCAGTCGCTACCGCTTAATCATGAGTCATCTTGAGGTTGATTACTATAAGCAAGCAAGGGGTAAGGTTTGGGGGGAAATTCAAATTGAAAGTTCTCTTTTTCAAAATTCACATGCAGAGTTAAATGAAAAAGATAGGGTGGAGATTGAATTGGCCACTCATATACTCAACGAGGAAAATGAAATCATAGCCTTAGTTAAAACGAAGTGGCAGTTAAAAAATTGGCAAAAAGTCACTTTTAAAGGCTAGCGATACACACACTCAAAAAGGGCTTGTTCTACTAGAGGAAGATCTTCCCTGACATCACCTGAAATTTTTATTCTCTCAAGGGGTCGCATAGAGATAACAGGAAGATCAGCGATACTCAATTTATGTTTGATATACTCTTTAGCCGTTCTCTCATTGCCATCAGTAAAGGGATGAATTTCGATAAACCCCAACCAAAAAATGGCCAATGATTTTATGAGCATTTCTCCAGCTTCAGAGCGTTGGCATAAAGTAAAAACCGTCTCCATCAGGGTGTCTAATTTTTCTTCTATTTGATCTGGTCCAATATAGAGGACTTGCTTTCCACTTTTAGTTAAGCAATACATATTTTGTGTGCGAAATAAATTTTGCTCATTATCTATTTTGAGCACAGCTTGATTGAGGAGCTTCAAGCGATTGATTTCTTCTGTTCTCATAAAATGTCCTAGATTGTTGCTAACAGTTATAAAGCCTGATGTTTTTAATAACAACCTAAGACATATTATTTGAAAAATTTACTTAATCAATCTTAAGAGAAAATAACAAAAGTTAAAAATGAAAATACATACGCCATGGCCAGAGTATAAGCCCCAAACACCAGCGGCATTTTGTAGCTATTGGTTTCTTTTTTAAGGACTCCAAACGTAGCGATACATTGGGGAGCAAAAACAAACCACATGAGTAGCGCCAGCAATGTCGCGAGAGAATAATTTTTATTTAAAGTTGAGGTCAAGCTGGCGAGAAAACTCTCAGACTCAGTGTCCTCCCCCTCAACAGCATAGACTGTTCCCATGGAAGCCACCAGTACTTCTCTGGCAGCAAAACTTGGGATAAGGGCGGTGGTAATCTTCCAATCAAAGCCAAGGGGTCTAAAAAGTGGCTCAAAAGTCTTGCCCACTTGGGCAGCATAAGAATAATTGATATCAGGTTCACTGGCATTTTCTGGAGCCCCAGGAAAAGTCACCAGCCCCCAAATTATAATAGAAAGAAGAAAAATAACTGTTCCCGCTTTTTTGACAAATATCCATCCCTTTTGCAGCGCCCCTCTTAAAACAGTCCACACTTTGGGCACGCGATAGGCAGGGAGCTCCATCATCAAATAACTAGGAGAAGTAGGAAGAAATGTTTTCTTTGCAAAAAAAGCCACTCCAAAAGCCCCTAGAATCCCAAACAAATAAAGACCAAACAGAACTAATCCAGGAAGCTGTAAAAAACCTAGAACAGTAATATTGGGAATAATCGCTGCAATTAATAAGGTGTAGACAGGTAATCTCGCTGAGCAAGTTGTCAGGGGAGAGATCATCATAGTGATCAATCGCTGAGTTGGGTTTTCAATAATCCTAGCTGACATAATCCCCGGAATCGCACAGGCATGAGATGAAAGCAGAGGCACAACTGCTTTGCCAGGTAGCCCCAGTCGTCTCATGGTAAAGTCCAATAAAAAGGCAGCTCGTCCCAAGTAGCCAAAATCTTCTAAAAAATAAATAATGATAAAAAGAAAGATAATATGGGGAAGAAAGACCAGAATCCCTCCAACACCCGCGATAATTCCATCTACAACTAAACTTTGTAAGTATCCTGCCGGAAGCAAAAGAATCGCTTGAGCTCCTAGCCATTCAAATCCCATCTCTATCATTCCCATGAAGGGATCAGACCAAGCAAATAATAATTGAAAGATGACCACAAGAATAGAGAGTAAAAGGATGGGGCCTAAAATAGGATGAAGAACAAATGAATCTAATTTTTCAGTGAAAGTATCCGCTTTTATTTTTGTGAGGATGACTTCATCTAATGTTTGTTCTACCAGACTCAATTTTTCTTTTATATATTCTCTGGTTTTAATTTTTAATTGATAATCACTAGGAGCCTCAAATTTTTGCTCTTCGATTTTAATCATTTTCTCAACAGAGCTCAAAAGCTGAGAGACCCCCTCCCCTGCAACGGCCACAGTGGGAACAACGGGAGCGCCTCCTAATTTATTAGAAAGAGCTTCCACATCTAAAACTTGGCCTCTTTGGCTTGCGATATCCATCATATTAAGGGCCACGACAAATTTCTTACCTAGCTCTTTGAGTTGAAAAGCCAGATACAATGATTTTTTAATATTTGTGGCATCCATAACTAAAACATACACATCTGCGGCGTTGGCTTGAGTTTTATTGAAAATATAATCTCGCGTGATTTTTTCATCTAAAGTTGATGCATCGAGGGTGTAGACTCCAGGTAGATCGATCACTTCCATATTTTGATTATTAAAAGTGAGCTCCCCTAGTTTTTTTTCCACCGTGATACCTGGGAAATTAGCCACTCTCTGTCTATTTCCAGTTAATGTATTGAAGAGAGAAGACTTTCCAGAATTGGGAAGTCCAACGAGTGCAATTAATGACATGGTCCACCATCTTTATTTACGACTTTTATGAGTTGAGCTTCAGCCTTAGTAAGGGCCACTTGACTGCCCCCCACGCTAAACAGAATGGGATCACCGAACAGTGGGGCTTTTCTGATGAGCTTTATAGGCATACCAGGATAAATACCTAATTTGTAGTAACGGGATACAACATCCTCATCCTGAGAGAGAATTCCCTCGATGATATGCTCATCCCCTTTTTTAAGCTGATTAGAAAACATAAGCCAACCTGTTTGATATATAAAACTTATAGTCGTTATAACGAACAGAGGGGTTAAAGTCCAGCTTAATCTACATTATGGCGTTATTCTCTAGATTTGAGGACCTAGAGAGCTGTGAATGATCCTCATGAGCCTGATCCGCTTCACTGATCTGCAAAATATTTTTTTGGAGATTTTGATGAGCGAAATATAAATCTTGCAGCGAGCTTATAATTTCACTTTCTTGAGAATGAATCATCTCACTCATATTGATTTTTTCAACTCGACTCAGCTCAGATTGAGAGTATTGAACTTGTGAGAGTTCATACTCATCATTAATTTGGATAATTTTTTCTTGGCCGCTAGATACAATCATATGAGCTTTACTCATTCCTATCTCGAGACCAGAGACCTTACGGTCTAGTTCTTCACTTTGACTCATTAAAGATTCAAAAGCCCCGGACAATTTATTCATCTGTCCAACTAGCTTTTGTTCCCCTTTGGACTCGATCACTTTTTTCAACTGGGTGATCTCAGAAGCGAGTTTAAGTTTAAGCTCAGCTTGAGTTTTTTTACTCGCCTTCATTTCCGCTTTCATTTCATCAAAACTAGGAAGTGAGTTGGCCATCTCAAGGGTGGTCGAGCGTAAATTTCTCACCTTTGTGGAACTTGCTTTAAGAGCAGCAATATTAGTGCATATAAGTTCACGACTTCTCTCCAAACTAGACATAAGTGTTTTAGCTGCCTCCGAGAGCCCAATCACATTGGTTTTGAAGTTTTTCAGCGCCACTTTTATAGTAGAGAGTTCAGCCTTACTTGCATCATTGGTGGCATAAATAGAATCTACAATTTGGCCTAGCTTATCATACTCAAACTCTTGTCCTTTGAGTTTAGCGATAAGTTCATTTTCACTGTAGTAAATATTCTCGTTGAGGGCGATGAATTTTTCATACACATCTTCAATACCTGCAATTTTAAACTCGTATTCCATCTGCTCGTTGGCCACAAAGTCCCCAGCGATAATACTATCAACACTCTTTTTAACTGGATTAAGGATGCTTTTTGATTGGTCTTTGATGGTTTCTTCTAAATTAGTTAAGTCGTAGAAGTAGAGCATGATCTTGGTTTCGTCATTGACTTGAATAGGCGAGACAAACATTTCATAAGGCCTAGCCTCAATATCATCATTTGCTTTCATCTGAATTTGATAGATTCCGGCAATATTATTTTTAAGAGCTTCCATGATAGGGTCATCGCTCCCAATATTTGTGAGTTTGTTAAGATAGTCCCACGACATGTATTCTTTTTTAATTTCTTCTTTGGTGATTTGCCAATCGTCACAAAATTGAGCATTGGCCCACATCACTTTGAGGTTTTTATCCAACATGATGCTGGCAAAAGGAAGACTCTCTTGAAAGATTTTTCCAAAGCTCATTCTCTTCGCTATATAGCTGGCCATGCGGTTTGAATAATTTTTAAAATCTTCATTTGAGTCAGCATAGACACTTGCATCACATTCTAAAATTCCCAAAGATAAATAGTTCTCAATATCTTGTTCTAATTTTATTTTAGCGGAACGGAAATACCATCTGTTAAATAAAAAACTCATGAAGAATAACACCGTGACCAACCCTACGATCCCAAGCATTGCCAACATATACGTTTTACCTAATTCTTGATTTTCAATTTTTCCCATGGTGATTTCTGGGGAGACTTTCGCCAGCCAATTTTGAACGGAGTTTTCAAAACGCGAAAAGCGAGTATCAAAACGATCTCGAGCCTGAGAGAATTTCGAGAGCATGATCATTTCTGTTTTTAAGTTTTGAATACGGCTCACTATTTCAGCTTTATCCGCACGAGAGAGCACTGAGTTTTCAGTGATTTTTATCATGCTTTCAAACTCGCGCAATACACCTTTTGAAAGCGCCCCTAATTTTTCTTTATTAATATGGCCTGAAACTTTTGAAAGAATTCTCTCACTCATACGTGTTAAAGTTCTCCACCTATTCTTTTGAACAAATTGGTGGAACTTTCCGATTTTCCCTCCAAAGATCATAAGCACTTTATCACTTCGAGTGAACCGTATCAGTTTACTTGCTTCACTTTTAAGTTTCTTAGCATTGGTTTGAACATCTTCAAACTCTTCTACTTCTAATATTTCGTGAACGCTTGAGAGATCAGCAGTGATACGATCAATTTTATCAATCGCTTTTTTAGGAGTCTCCACATGAATAAGTTCTTGGATATCTTTTAATGAAGTTTCTTTGCCATAGTTTTCTAAAACAAAACTAGCTTTATGTACATTTTGAATTCTTGAGCCATCGATAAAACCTGATTTCCAAAAATAGAAAACCGTGCCTAATGTGACCAGTACTAAAAGAACAAAAGCAGTTTGATAAACTTTGGTAAGTCTTGAGAAGAGTCTTTCAATCATCCTAATTCCTCTTAATTTTTACATCCATGTAGATACCCTAAGGTGATCCTAGTTATTATCTAACACTGAGGACGAAATTTAAAGGAATAAAAAACCCGACTTAAAAGCCGGGTCTTTAACTAGATAGCTATATCTTCGTGTGATTCGAAATCGTTTTTAAGTTTGGCCTTGAGTTTAAGTATGGCCTGTGTATGAAGTTGAGACACTCTGGATTCAGTCACATCCAGTACCTGACCAATTTCTTTAAGGTTGAGATCTTCAAAGTAATAAAGGGATAAAACTAATCTTTGTTTCTCAGGTAATGATTTAATACCATCTCTTATGATTGACTGTGCTCTTTTGTAATTCACAGCAGAAAAAGGATTTGACGATCTTCTATGCTCAAGAAGTCCCATCATAAGCTTTTTGTCTCCACGACTAAATGTCGTTGAGTCGTCAATATTTAATAGAGACACTGACTTAGACTTGTTGATCATTTCATGGAACTCTTCCATAGAACACTCAAGCTCTGCGCACATCTCATCATCAGTTGCCGGTCTACCGAATTCTCGCTCTAACTTAGCGTAAGCTTTCTCAAGAGTCTTACTCTTTTCACGAACTGATCTAGGAACCCAATCTTGTGATCTTAGTTCATCAAGAATTGCCCCTCTTATTCTAAACTCAGCATATGTTTTAAATTTATTATCTCTCGTTGGGTCGAACTTTGAAATGGCATCCATAAGTCCGATAACACCGCATGAAATTAAATCATCAAGCTCAATATTAGCTGGTAATCTAGCCGCAATTTTCTGAGCAATGAAGCGAACGAGTGGAGCGTACTCAACGATAATCTCGTCCTTAACCTTAGGATCCATAGTACATCTATAATCTTTGAGGTTTTTTAATTTGGCGGTTAGTGAAGACATGAGCTACTCCTTAAGCGTTTAAGTTATTGAACGTCGTGTTCAACTTCTCCAAAGGAAAGATTTCCGTTGGTACAATTGGTCTGCCTAACTCTTCGGTTAGCCTTCCCACCACTTTAAGAAAGTTTCGCTGTAGGTCATTTTTGCCGGTTGTATCTAAAAAATACTTATCGAATTTGTTTTGAGAGATATCAACTCTCTTCACCCCTCCTAGGATGCGTGTACGGCAACCTAAAAAGTTTTCTACTGTTTCACTTAATGTGCTCACTACTTTTTCAAATTGAGCTGGAGTTCTATATTTATTAACAAGAAGATGGTTTTCTTTAATACCAAATTTTTGTGAAAGTACTTTTATCAGAGAGTAAGAATCTGTAATGCTGGCCTTATCTGGAGTCACCACGACCACACGGTAATCGCAATAAGCATTTAAAGTCAGTGATTCTCTTTGAATTCCTGCGGGACAATCAAGAAGAATGAAATCATACTCTCCTTCATGCTCATTGATAATATCAATAATAAATTCTTCCATTCTCATTTCACGGTCAAACATATCAACATTACCGTTACAAGCAGAAAGAAGGTGAAAGTTTCCATCTTGATATAGGCATTCTTCAAATGATTTTTCGTTGGTTATAAGTGAGTAGAAATTATTAGTCAGGGGAAGATCAAGTTTAATCGAAGTGTTTGATAAATTATAATCGCAATCAATCAGAAGCACTTTAGAGCCTTCCGCTGCAAGCTCTTTGGCAAATTTAAGTGAGATAGAAGTTTTTCCTACTCCACCTTTTCCACCTGTGATTGAAATCGTTGTTGTTTTGTCTTGTTGTTGTTTTCTTTCTGTGAGTAAGTGATGTACTTGTCGCTGGTAACTTGAATTAAACGAAATCAGCCAATCGCTTGTCTTTGTCATAAACATCCTGTTTAAAAAGTCTCAACTTCCTGTTAAGACCGCTCATTAAGTTTTCAATATAAATTTAAAGCTGAAACAACCCAGCTAGTATTCTTTCACTCGTTGCCGCTTCAACATCATCAGGTACGACAGGACCTGTGCCAAAAAACTTGAGAGGTTGCTTCTTAAACTCATAGCTTAAGTTAACCAACGAACCAAAATTTAGGCATTGATCTACATATGAAATTATAACACCGTTAGAAAATTGATCATACTTGGAAAGAATTTTACTGTTGTAAACTTCCGCATGTATCGCAGAAATAGTGGTAAGGATTTCTACGTTATCAAATGATCTTCTTAGGGTTTCTATAAATTTTTTCGTCTCATCAACTTGAGAAAAATTTAATCTCAAATCCACGACGACTGATCTTTTTTCAGTCGTGGCTTTCCGAATCTCACTCATCAGATGGGCAAGAGTGGCCACAACACTTACGTCCATATTAAACATGGTTTTTGTAAAATCAGATTTATAATCAGAAGTTGTATCTCTGAACTGAATCATTTTTATGTCATCTTGAATAACAGAGAGCTTGGTCGCCATTGAGGCTTGACCGCAAGAAGTTTCTGAAACCAAAACGGTAATGACAGGTGCCCCCTCTTCTTGTACGCGGGAGAAAAGTGGCATATCAACATTGATTTGCTCATTAATTTCTCTCAGAGCAAAATCATAGAGCATATCCGCATCATCGAGTTCTTCTCTCGTAAACTCAAAAGATGCTTTTTTAATAATCTCAACAATAATGGCTTCCTTGAGAGAAAGCGCTCTTAGTGAATTTCTAAGGGATAAAATACCTCTTGGCTCAGAGTGAGCAGGTGATCCTGACACTTTCTGAGTCAGTTCATATAATTTTTGTTCTAAGAGTTCAATTTGGTGAGATTGAGTTTTGACTTGGTTTTGTAATTCATGAGAAAGCTCATTGGCATTACGAAGCTTGCTCTCAATTTCAGCTCGCTCTTCGTGATGATTATCTTCCACAGCTTCCACTGGTCTGCGAGGCGACTCCGTTCTTTGAGCAGTTGGTTTTTCCATAAATTCATCAAAATTTCTTTTAGAAGTATGCTGTGCTTGCTCTTCTTCTACCGCCAAAAAATCATCAAGTGAAGACATTAATTTATGACTTGCTTTTGAAACAGTGTTCACCACTTTGTTAAGACCCATATTGCCATATCCACCATGGCCTGGCCCAGATGTTTCTTCTTTGGGCTGAGTGTTTGTAGAATAATTATCGATCATGTGATTGATCGTTGTTGAAGGTGCTTGATAAAATTTCTGTCTCTGGTCTTCATTAAGGACATGATCGACCTTAGCTTTTTTCGTATAGTTTTGTTCTGAAATAGCTGCGGTAATTTCAACTCTCGACTTTTTAAAAGCTCCTTTAAGCCCTTTATTAGTCAATGTTTTTAGAATAATCGCGTCAGGTCCAAGTTCCCTTTTCACCATTTGGAGCGCTTCATCTAAACTTTCACCTTCGAATTTTTGTACATACATTTTCTACACCCTCACCGTCCCTAAGGATCTTATATTAACTTCCGAGCTTAACTCGTTATGACTGACAACAATTAAGTTCGGGATAAATTTTTCTGTTAATCTTTTGAAATGTCTTCTGACAACAGGTGAACACAAGACAATCATCTTCTCACCCATATTGGTGGCTTCTTCGATGCGCTCGTTAAGACTTGCTAAAATTGTCTGGGTTAATTGCGGATCCAAAGATAACTCCTGCCCTTTTTCAGTCTGAATAATGTTTTGGGCAAGTGCTTCTTCTATTGATCGGTCCAAAGTGAATAAGGGAACATCTCCTTGATCACTTTTGACTTTTTCTGTAATTGTTCTATACAGCGCTTCCCTGGCCATTTCAGTCAGACTATCCGTGTCCTTAATTATTGTACCATGCTCAGCAAGAGATTCAAGAATTGTTCGCATATCTCTAATAGATACAGACTCTCTCAATAAATTCTGTAGAACCTTTAGTACAGCCCCGAGAGGTAAAATGTCAGGTACTAAATCATCTACAATCTTAGGGTATTCCTGTTTAAAGTTATCAAGTACACCCACCAACTCTTGTCTTCCAAATAATTCATGTAAATTACTCTTGAGTATTTCAGTTATATGGGTGGCTATGACAGTTGAGAGATCCACGACAGTATAGCCGTTATACTGAGCATCATCTTTAAGATCTTCACTGATCCAAACAGCATCTAAGCCGAAGACTGGTTCAGTGGTTTGTACCCCTTCAATTGGCTCAATGACAGTACCTGGATCCATGGCCAAGAAGTGATCACTCATCAGCTCAGCACTGGCCACTTCAATTCCTTTAATGCGAACTGAATAGCCCCCAGGTTTAAGTTCTAAATTATCGCGAATTCGAATAGAAGGAATGATGATACCCCAATCGGTTACAAATTGTTTTCTTATATGTGAAATTCTTTCTAGTAAATCACCATCTTGTTCACTATCTACAATATTCACTAATCCATAACCTACTTCTAGCTCGATCATCTCGAGGTTGAGTAGATCTTCAAGGTTTTCATTAGTATTTTTCTTCTCCTCAATTGCTTCCATTTTTTCTTGAGCCTGCTCCATCTCTTTTCCACGCTCAATCCTAAACGCTATAAAGGCAAGAGTGGATGAAATCATCACAAAAGGAAGAACAGGGAAACCAGGGATAAGAGAAAATAAAAAGATCACACCTGCTGTAATATAAAGCGCTCTTGGGTTTAGTGAAAATTGCTGGGTGAGTTGGTCGCTTAGCCCTTCATCACTTTGGTTTCGAGTGGCAATAATACCAGCAGCCGTAGAAATAATAAGAGCAGGAATTTGGGCCACAAGTCCATCACCTACAGTGAGTAGAGTGAAGACTTCAGTTGCTTCTCCAAAGCCCATATCTTTTTGGGCCATACCAATAATAATCCCACCAACGATATTGATGGCGGTAATAAGAATACCTGCGATAGCATCCCCGCGCACGAATTTACTGGCACCATCCATACTCCCGTAGAAATCAGCTTCTTGGGCAACTTCTTGACGTCGTTGTTTAGCCTCTACATCGTTGATAAGCCCAGCATTAAGATCGGCATCAATCGCCATTTGCTTACCTGGCATCGCATCGAGTGTGAATCTTGCAGCGACTTCAGCAACCCTTCCCGCACCTTTGGTAATAACGATAAAGTTGATGATAACAAAAATGATAAAGATAATGATACCGACGGCGAAGTTACCTCCGACAACATAATCACCAAACGCTGCAATAATATCCCCAGCGGCAGCATCCTGTTCCCCTCCTCTAATAAGAATATTTCTCGTGGAGGCAATATTCAGTGAAAGCCTAAATAATGTCACAACAAGAAGAACGGAAGGAAAAGTTGAGAAGTCTAACGGTTTTTTAATATAAACACTGATCAGAAGTATAGCTATGGAGCCGGCTAAAACCGTGGAGATAAAAAGGTCCATGAAAAAAGGACTGACTGGAACAACCATAACCCCTAGGGTAAGAAGTAAACCTACCGCGATAGCGAGGTCTGAATTCTTAGCAAAGTCTTTAAATTTTCCAAACATATCTCATCCTTGAGGCACTGTTTTAGCCCAGTGCTTTTTTCTTTTTCTTTACTCGATAAACGAAGGCCAAGATCTCTGCAACTGCTTTGTATAAAGATCGTGGAACACCTTCTCCCACCTTCACTGTTTTATGCAGAGCTCGTGCCAATGGTACATTTTCTACTATCGGGATATCGTGCTCTTTTGCAATTTCTCTGATTCTTAAAGCCAGATGGTCCTGGCCTTTTCCGATCACCTGAGGGGCGATCATCGTGATATTATCATACCTTACCACAATAGAAATATGGGTGGGGTTAGTAATAATTACATCCGCAGTAGGAATATCTGCAATCATTCGCTTCTGAGACATCTCTCTTTGAATGCTTCTGATTTTTTGCTTGACCTCAGGATTCCCGTCTTTTTCTTTTGATTCTTCTTTAACTTGTTGCTTAGTCATTCTGAGTTTTTGCTTATACAAGTATTTCTCCCAAGCAAAGTCAGCGATAGCCACGATAATGAGACCAATAAGAATGGCGAAAGCCAATTTAAAAGCAAAGTTTTTTCCATGCCCAAAAGCTTGAGCGGCATCGAGATGAAGATAGCCAGTAAAAGAGAGTAAATTATCACTCATAATATAAAAAGTGATTGAGAGCACAAGACTGAACTTAAAAATTCCTTTGACAACTTCACCCAGTGATTTTTTACTAAAAAGTTTTTTGACCCCTTGGGTGGGGTTAATGCGGTTAAATTTCAGCTGCAATACTTCTGGAGCATACACAAGCCCTACCTGCATAACTTGAGCGATAAAACCTAAAATAAAAGAAACAAAAAAGACAGGACCAATACATTTACCTGCAGCAATCATTGTCTCAGTCAGGATTCTTTGACTCAGCTCTTCGGTATAAGCTTTCTTAAAATCCAGCGCATAAAGCCATTCCATATACTCATGGATCACTTCAAAAATAAATAAACTGGAGAGAATCAACGTTGTGAATGTCCCTGTCAAAATAAGCACACTGTTGAGCTCTTTTGAGGAGGCAACATCACCTTTCTTCCTAGCTTCGTCTATACGATGCTGGGAAGGTTCTTCGGTTTTTTCTCCTGAGTCTGAATCATCAGCCACGTTTTAGTCTCCTATATGACAAACTGGAACCACTCGCCCAGTCTCTCAACGTACATTTTGTATGCGACTTGGAAAAACTCTTCCGAAATCGCAAAAAAGACAACCAACCCTACTCCAATATTCACAACGAAACTTACCATCAAGATATTCATCTGAGGAATAGTTCTGGCGACAATACCCATCACCATATTGAGAAGTAGATTGGTAAATAATATAGGTGTCGCAAGCAAGAAAGCTGCTTGAAAAACACCTTTAAAAAATTCGTGATAAAAAATATGTATCTGCGCAAACTTTCCAAGGTCTGCTGCGGTGATACTAAAAAATGAATTGAGCACTCCTTTAAACATAGGAAGGAGGGCTCCCGTTTGAATAATCATAATAAGCACTGTCCACTGAATAATTTTTTCAAAGGGACCTACTTGTGCTGAAAATGTCGGATCAAAATAGCTTACAGAGGTAAAGCCCATCTGCTGAGTCATAATCGTCCCTGCTGCTGCAAACAACTGCATGATGGTTTTGACGAGAAAACCAATAAAAAGTCCGACAATAGTATGAAAAATAGTGAGATACCAAAATTGATCCATCCCCACAGTTAAAACTTCTTTCACCATCGCTGCTTCGACAATGGGAAAAAAAGCATAACTTATGATCAATGACATTAAAATTTTAACCATGACAGGAACACTGGTGTTATCAAAAATAGGAATTTGGAAAAGTATCGCCACCCATCTGGTAAATGTTAACCAGAACGCTATAAAAACGGGATAATCGACGATACTTACATTGATCATCTCTGCATCACCATCTGGGGAATATTAGCGTAGA
>CEQY01197699.1_pt1 | contig 29342 bp, 25 predicted proteins | sample 361391 | NCBI WGS metagenome assembly CEQY01 (sample SAMEA2621075, study PRJEB7988) | marine metagenome | isolation source: saline water (ENVO:00002010), including | reverse complement strand
AATCATAAAATACTCTTTCGCATTATTTTCTTTTTGATATACAATACACACACGGCTCCTTATGGGGCCATTTTAATGCTTAATTTATGAGTGAGATTGAAGAAAAAATAATGAATAAATTAAATGAATTGCTTTCATCTGGTTTGTCAGTAATAAATGTCAGTGTTTTTGGAAAAAATACTACTAAAAATATTAATATTACGATTGAATCTGAGAAAGGTATAACGCTTGATGATTGTGCCAATACTTCACGAATAGCTAAAAATACTATAACTATGAACAAGATGATTGACGATGATTTTAATATAGAGGTTACATCTCCAGGAATCAATAGACCGCTATTTAACTTAAAAGATTTTATAAAGTATCAAGGAGAAAAAATATTCGTTGAATTAAAAAAAAATATAAATAATAAGAGAAGACTAAAGGGTGTTTATAAAATAAAAGACAACGTAATTTATATTTGTGAAAAGAATAATATTATTGAGATACCATATAATTATATTAAAAAGGCTAATTTAATCAGAGAGATAAAAATATGAATAAAGAGATACTACTAATAATAGATACAGTTTCAAATGAAAAAAATGTAGATAGAGAAATTATTATTGATGCAATGGAACATGCTCTCGCTTCAGCTGTGAAAAAGAAATACAAGCTTGATAATAAAACTCAAGATGAAATAGATGTTGATGTCAAAATTAATCAAGATGATGGTTCTTACGCAACTTTAAGAAAATGGGAAGTAGTTGATGAAATCCTGATTGATGATGAGTATGAAATGAAAATGCTTTTAGATATAGCTAAAGAGAGAAATCCAGATATACAGATTGGTGATTATATTACTGAAGAAATAGAATCTGTAGAATTTGGTAGAATTGTGGCACAAACAGCTAAACAGAATATAGTATCTAGATTAAAAGCTGCAGAGAGAAATCGTATTGTTGACTTATACTCTCCTAAAATAGGAGAGTTATTATTCGGTATAGTAAGAAGAGTTGATAAAAATAATATATTTCTAGATTTAAATTCTAATGACGGAAGTAGTATTGCTGATGAAGCAATGATTTTAAAAGATAATTTAATACCTAGAGAAAATATAAAACCTGGAGATAGAATACGCGGCTATCTGATGGACGTCCAAGCCGAGACAAGAGGTCCACAGTTATATATTTCCAGAAAATGTTCAGAATTTTTGATTGAATTATTTAGACTTGAAGTACCCGAAGTCGGACAAGGCATAATTGAAATACTTGGCGCATCAAGAGACCCTGGTTTAAGAGCCAAAATAGCAGTGAAATCGAATGACCCTAAACTTGATGCGATAGGTGCTTGTGTAGGCATGAGAGGTTCTAGAGTTCAGTCAGTTTCTAATGAACTCGCTGGTGAACGTATTGATATAATTCCCTGGGACGAAGACCCTGCAAAATTTGTTATAAATGCAATGTCACCAGCAGAGGTATTATCGATAGTTGTTGATGAAACAAGCAATACAATGGATATTGCCGTAGCTGAAGAACAACTTTCCCAGGCAATAGGTAGGGGTGGACAAAATGTCAGGTTAGCAAGTGAGTTAACTGGATGGAATCTGAACGTAATGAGTAAAGATGAGGCTGATGATAAAAACTCTAAGGAAGAGGAAGAAACAGCATCTATGTTTCAAAATGAGCTAAATGTAGATAATGATGTTGCTAAGATACTTGCTGAGGAAGGTTTTAGTAGTATTGATGAAATAGCATTGTGTGAGATAGAAGAGCTTCGTGAAATAAGTGGATTTGATACTGATCTTGTTGATGAGCTGAGAAAAAGAGCGATAGATGAGTATGAAAAAAAACAAAAAGCTATAGACGATAAAAATTCATTAACGAATCTTAAGGAATTAACAAATGATCAGATAGCTTTACTTAAAAATAGTGATATATTAACTATTGATGATATAGCAGATTTGTCTATTGACGAGTTACTAGATGTTATTAGTATATCTGAAAATGATGCTGGTAAAATAATTATGAAGGCTCGTGAAAGCTGGTTTCAAGAGGAAAAATGACAGATAAAGATAATATAAAACTTAAGACTGATACTTTGACCTCCAGAAAAAGTGGCTCTTCAAGCGGTGTTCATGTAAAAAGAAAAAGAAAAATTATTGCCAATTCAGTACCATCCAAAAAAGTTAATACTCAGGAAGAAAAAAAAGAATCTCTGGATGGTGGTACTTCTCCTAGTAAAAAAGATATTACAAATGAGATTAAGACTAAAAAAATAAACAAACATTCGGATTTGCCTATCCAAGATAACAAGGCACCAAAAAAACAAAAAATTGATAAAGATGAGAAGATCGAGAAAATGGAGAACAAAGAGCTCCACTTGAAGTCACCTAAACAAAAAAAAGATAAAAATAGAAAAAGTAAGAATCAAATAACAGAAATAGAGACCACTCATAAGTTTGAAAAACCAACTGAGCCTATTAAACGTGACGTTAAGATAAGTCAGTCAATGACAGTTGCCGATTTAGCAAGCCAAATGGCCTTAAAAAATACTGACTTAATCGCAAAGATGATGAGTCTGGGCGTTATGGCAACGGTAAACCAATCTCTTGACCAAGATACTGCAATTCTTATCACTGAAGAGATTGGACATAATCCAGTTATTCAAAAAGATACAGAAGACGAAATGGTCACTCCTTCAAAAATTAAAGTTACTGATGGAAAAATAAGAGCACCTATCGTAACAATTATGGGACATGTTGATCATGGTAAAACATCTCTTCTCGATTATATTAGAAAATCAAAAATAACAGAGTCTGAATCAGGTGGTATTACTCAACATATTGGAGCATATAGAGTAAAAACTAATAATGGTGAAATTGCATTTTTAGATACTCCTGGTCATGCAGCATTCACTAATATGAGAGCTCGCGGAGCTCAAGTCACAGATATTGTAATACTAGTGGTATCAGCAGATGACGGTGTTATGCCTCAAACTGAAGAGGCCATTGAACATGCAAAATCTGCTGGAGTTCCTATTATAGTCGCAGTTAATAAGATTGATAAGGAAAATGCAGATCAAGAAAAAGTCAAAAATGATTTAGCTGCGAAAAATGTTATACCTGAGGAGTGGGGTGGAGAGACAATTTTTATTCCAATATCAGCACTCACAGGTGAAGGAGTTGATAAACTTTTAGATTCAGTCGTACTTCAAGCAGAAATATTAGAACTAAAGGCGCAAGATAAAGGTCCAGCTACAGGTGTCGTAATAGAGTCATCTCTTGATAAAGGTAAAGGACCTGTTGCTACAATACTTGTACAAAATGGAGTTCTTAACAAAAAAGATTTTATTCTCGTTGGTCAAACATTTGGTAGAGTTAGAGCTCTTTTCAATGAATATGGAAAAGCTGTAGAGGAAGCAGGCCCAAGTACACCTGTTGTGTTAACTGGATTATCTGCGACACCTAATGTTGGCGATCAATTAATATCCACGGATGATGAGAAAAAGGTTAAAGACATTGCTTCATCAAGAGAAAAAAAACAAAAAGAAATTGATATGCAATCTAAACAAAAGAACTTTTCAATTGAATCATTCGGAAATACTGAAAATAGTAAAAAAATAGTAAATTATTTAATAAAAACAGATGTTCAGGGAAGTTGTGAAGCTATAGTTAACAGTTTACAGTCCATAGAGAATCCTGACGTAGGTCTTGAAGTAATATATAATGGAGTTGGTGGAATTACTGAGTCCGATATCAATCTAGCGGTAAGTTCACAAGCACACGTAATTGGCTTTAATGTAAGAGCAGATAGTAAAGCAAAAAAATTGATTGAAACTCATGGTGTTACACTTAAGTATTTCAGTATAATTTACGACTTAATAGATGCTGTAAAATTTGACCTCTCTGGAGAACTAGAACCTGATATTAAAGAAGAAATCATAGGCATAGCAACTGTAAAAGATGTCTTCAGATCATCAAAACTCGGTGCAATTGCTGGATCAATCGTGTCCGAAGGTACAATTTTAAAAGATCAACCGATTAGAGTATTAAGAGATAATACTGTAATTTATGAGGGAGAGCTTGAATCTTTGAGAAGGTTCAAAGAGGATGTAAAGGAGGTTAAGAGCGGAACTGAATGTGGTATCGGTGTCAAAGATTACAATGATATAAAATCAGGTGATCAGATAGAAGTATACAAGAGAACGGAAATTAAACGCTCAATATAACATGAGCAGAATGCAAAAAATTGAAGACCTTATTCATAAGGAAATTGCAAATATTCTTGTTACACGTATTGATAATCAAGATATAAAAAATACGGTAACCATTACAGACATTAAGGTTAGTAAAGATATTAGGAGTGCTATTGTATATTTTACAACTTTAAAAAATGATTATAAAAAAATTGAAGAAACTATGAATAATCTTAAATCAACAATCAAATTTTATTTATCAAAAAATATACATCTCAAGCGTATACCTGATTTCAAATTTATATTTGATGATACTGTTATAAAAGGAGAAAAAATTGACAAAATTCTTGATTCGCTAAAGCAGGACTAAAGTTATAAACGGCGTCTTTCTCATAAATAAACCTAAATTTGTTACTTCAAATAATATTCTGCAATTTTTCAAAAAAGAGACAAAAATTAAAAAAGCAGGAATTCTAGGCATACTAGATCCATTAGCTACAGGTATACTACCTATTATTGTGGGTGAGGGAACAAAATTTATAAATTATATTACAAATGATAAAAAAAGTTATGATGTAAAGTGTAAGCTAGGCGTATTTAGTGAATGTGGTGATTTTGAAACAGAACCAATTTCATATCCAAATGAGAAAGAAATAATAAATAATCTTAGTGAAGATTCAATAAAAAAAATACTTAAGTCATTTTTAGGAGATTATATGCAAATACCTCCTATGTTTAGCAACATGAAATATAAAGGTAAACCATTAAGAAATTACGCACGTAAAAATATTACAATAGATCGTTTACCAAAAAAAAGAAAAATATATAAAATAAATTTTCTTAATCTCAAAGATGATGTATTAAGTTTTTCTGTTACGTGTTCTTCGGGGACATATATCAGAACTTTAGTTCAGGATATTTCACAATCTTGGAAGCTACACTCATGTCTTTATGAATTACACCGATCTGAGGTAGCACCTTTCTATAATTACCCTATCCTATCGCTAAATAATTTCTCTAATAAACATTTAACTGACTATATTATAACTATTCCAGAGATGCTTGACGATTTAGCTAAAATATATTGCTCTGACAAAGAAATAAATACATTATATGCGGGTCTGAGTATAAATAATATGGAGAATATCACTAAACAGCGCCTTTGCATGATCATAGACAAAAATAATAACTTTCATGGTGTTGTAACAGTGAAGAATAATTCTATTTACCCTAAAAGATTGATGAAAAGATGATAATTAGTTTGTATTAGCTCATGGACATGATAAAATCCACACTTTAAAGAAATAGAAAAATAAAATGGCATTAAATAATGATTCAAAAGCTGAAATTATAGAGAAATTTAAACAGTCTGATAAAGACTGCGGTTCAAGTTCAGTTCAAATAGCACTTCTAACAGAAAATATTAATAAGCTTTCTGACCACTTTAATAAAAATAAAAAAGATAATCACTCACGACAAGGACTTCTAAAGATGATTATGAGAAGAAGGTCATTGATGAAGTATTTAAAAAGAACAGATATTAATACGTATGAAAAGTTAATAAAAGAACTAGGGCTCAGAAAATAATGCAAAAAAAAATATTCGAACTCGGGACTCAATCAGTAAAAATTGAGACAGGACTCATTGCCAAACAAGCAAACGCATCAGTAACAGTTGAAATAGACGGTACAGTTATTCTAGCGACTCTTGTGGCATCTACAGAACCAAATGTTAGAGATTTTTTTCCATTGACTGTGAATTATAATGAAAAGACATATGCCGCAGGTAAGATACCAGGAGGTTTTTTTAAACGTGAGGGAAGACCTACTGAAAAAGAAACACTAATCAGTCGTCTGATTGACAGACCTCTCAGACCACTATTTGCTGAGACTTATAATCAAGAAGTGCAAATTATTTTAACATTAGTCTCACTAAATCCTGAAATTGATTCAGAAGTACCTGCACTTATTGCAGCATCTGCAGTTGTAAAACTCGCAGGTCTTCCATTTAATGGTACTCTTGGTGCCGTGAAAGTTGGTTATAATGATGATGGGTATATCTTAAATCCTACATCAACCCAACTTGAATCATCTAAGCTAGATTTGACAGTTGCCGGAACTAGTAATGCAGTTATGATGGTTGAATCTGAAGCAAAAGAACTTACAGAAAAACAAATGTTGGATGCTGTAAATTTTGGTCATCAACATATGCAAGTTATCATAAAAGCCATTGATGAGCTAACAACAGAGATGAACGTGGTTCCAATACAAGCTGAGCCTGCTGAAGATAATTCAGAACTGTACAATTTAATTAAAGATAAATATGAAAGTCAAATTTCTAGTGCATACCAAATTACTGAAAAGCAAAATCGTTATGAAAAACTCGCAGAACTAAAAGAGGAGATATTGTCTAATGAGTCTAATGATGATGAGGATAATGCCGAGCTTTTATTAAAGGTATTTGGTGATTTAAAAAAAGCTATTGTACGTGAGAGAATTTTAAGTGGAGAAAAAAGAATTGATGGTAGAGACAACACTACGGTTAGACCTATAAGTATCCAAACAGGTGTTTTACCACGAACACATGGTTCAGCATTATTTACAAGAGGTGAGACACAGGCCTTAGTGGTTACTACACTTGGTACAAATAAAGATGCACAAATAATCGACTCACTAAATGGTCGAATAGACGAATCATTTATTTTTCATTATAATTTTCCACCATATTCGGTAGGAGAAATTGGCATGATAGGTTCTCCAAAAAGAAGAGAAATTGGTCATGGAAAACTTGCCAGAAGAGGTGTTCAGGCAGTAATGCCGACACTGGATGATTTTCCATATACGATAAGAGTTGTCTCGGAAATAACAGAATCAAATGGCTCAAGTTCAATGGCATCTGTATGTGGATCGAGCTTATCAATGATGGACGCTGGCGTGCCATTAAAAGCACCTGTGGCTGGCATCGCAATGGGTCTAGTTAAAGAAGTTGACAGGCATGTAGTCCTTACCGACATACTTGGGGATGAAGATCATTTAGGAGATATGGATTTTAAGGTAGCGGGTACAGAGAATGGAATAAATGCATTACAAATGGATATTAAAGTTGATGGTATAACTCCAGAAATTATGGAGCAAGCATTAGTTCAAGCTAAAGATGCAAGATTACACATATTAGCTGAGATGAATAAGGAATTAAATTCTGCTAGAGAAGATGTTTCACCATATGCTCCAAGATACACTCACATGAAAGTAGACCAATCAAAGATTGCTGAAGTAATCGGAAAAGGCGGTGCAGTAATTAAATCTATAGTTGAACAAACAGGGGCTATAATCGATATTAATGATGATGGAGTCATAAAAATTGCAGCATCAGATCAATCAAAAAGTGATCATGCTAAGTCTATAATTGAGGAAATTACAGCTGGCCCACAAGTTGATAAAATTTATGAAGGTAAGGTTGCAAAAATAATGGATTTTGGGGCATTTGTAGCAATAACTCCTAATAAAGATGGCTTAGTACATATTTCTCAAATAAGTGAAGATAGAGTTAAAGACGTCAAAGATGTTTTATCTGAAGGGGAAACTGTTAAAGTTAAGGTTCTTGAAGTAGACAAGCAAGGAAGAGTTAAATTAACTATGAAGGGAATAAATCAAGATTAAAGTCTAATCTATTCGAGTTTTTTCCATTTTTTCATGTCTTTCTTGCGCTTCAATTGACAAAGTGGCAATAGGTCTTGCTTCTAGTCTTTTTATACCGATAGGCTCTCCTGTATCCTCACAGTAGCCATAGGATCCATCATCAATGCGATGTAGAGCTTGATCAATTTTAGATATAAGCTTTCTCTCTCTGTCTCTTGTCCTTAGTTCTAATCTAAATTCTTCTTCCTGTGTTGCAGCGTCATTAGGATCAGACAACTTTGATGAATCTTGTTTCATATGATCCATAGTTTTCTCCGCCTCAGACATTAATAGTTTTTTCCAAGAGAAAAGAATCTTTTTAAAATGTTCAGTCTGGGCTTGCGACATATAATCTTCTCCCTTTTTAGGTTTATATGGTTTGAAGTCAAGGTATTTTTGTAAGTCAGATGTCGCCATAGTCGATAGATTATTTTGCTATTTGTTACACGTCATATCAAGTCTTTTTTACTTTTTTCTTTGAACTTTAACATTACCATCAATCATTTGTATTATTATTTGTTTACTTTTCGTGATAGATTCAATAGTTTTTAAAATTTTATGATTATCATCTCTAATAATCGCATAACCTTTTTTCAATACCTCATTTGGACTTATTTGTCGTACTTGTTGTATTTTTAACTTTAAGACCTCAACTAATCTATTCATACTAGATTCCATTGATTTTATTAATAAGTTTTTTGTATTTTTATTAGCTCTATCAAAATGACTAACTTTCTGTAACATATACTTATGTAATTTTCTACTTTTGCTTTTCTGGTCATAAATAAATTGTTGTTTAACTCTTAGTTTATAATTAATTGATTTTATTAAAGAATATTTATTATCTGAGAAACTATTTGATAATAATTTAATCTTATCAATTGGATTTTTTGCCTTAATAGTAACAACTATATTCCTTATTCTGTTTTCAGTTAGATTAAATATATCTTTCATCTGTCTTGCTATAGAACTCTCTATATGTATTAAATCTTGCTTAATAGTCTCTTTGTCGGGGACAGCTCTAATTGCAGCTGCTGTCGGTGTTTCTTGGTTTGAATCAGATGCATAATCAGCTAATGTGACATCTGGTTTATGACCTATCCCAGTGATTGTTGGTATTTTTGATTTAGCAATCTCTCTAACTAACCCCTCATCATTAAAAGCCATGAGATCTTGAAGAGAGCCCCCACCCCTAACAATTAATATCACATCAGCCAAATTATCTTTGTTAATTCGTTGCATTTGGCTAATTAGGTTTTTGGGTGCTTGGGTTCCTTGTACGGTCGATGGATATATATGCAAATGACCTAAAGGATATTTTTCTTTTAATTTTGAGCAGACGTCCTTTAGCGCATGGCTATCTGGAGCAGTAAGAATAGCAATAATTTCTGGGTATTTTGGTAATTCTTTTTGATCATCAAATATACCTTCATCTGATAGTTTCTTTTTTAATTGTTCTATCTCTTTTTTTAAATATCCATCACCATATTCAGATATTTCTGAAATATTAAGTTGAAATTGTCCAAATCCAGCATAAAAGTCTACTCTTGCTGATAATACTACTTCCATTTGAAGGTACTCTGATATATCTATTTTTGCTGAAGAGTTTTTCCACACAACACAACTTACAGTATGCATTGTTGTGCTATCTCTTAACTTAAAATATTGATGCCCCCTTGATGACCTAAAGTCAGACACCTCACCTTTAACTGTTATTGGATACTCAAATGCTAATAACATCGCTTCTCTAGCTTCAGCATTTAGCTCTGAGACACTATAAATTTTCATCTTTTAACTTCTCGTAATCACTTTTTATATGTATAATATAGAATGGTAGGTACAACACATCAATCACGTTCTAAAGTATTTTTAGAAGAAGCATTAGCTTTTGACGATGTTTTGCTTGTTCCAGCCTATTCAGATATTTTACCATCTGATGTTAGTTTAGTATCTCAGTTGACTAAGAACATAGAACTGAAAACACCTATATTATCTGCAGCAATGGATACAGTTACAGAATCCAAAATGGCTATCACTCTTGCCAGCGAGGGAGGTATTGGCATAATTCATAAAAATTTGTCAATAGAGCATCAAGCAAATCAAGTAAGATTTGTAAAAAAATATGAAAGTGGAGTGATAAATGATCCTGTAACAGCATCACCAGAATCAACTGTATCTGAAATCAATAAAATTACAGAAAAATATGGAATCTCAGGAGTACCCATAGTTGATAAGAAAAACTTAGTCGGAATAGTTACTAATAGAGATCTCAGGTTTGTAACAAATAGTAATACAAAGATTTCTACAATTATGACACCAAAAGATAGGCTGATTACAGTTGGTGAGAACTATACTAAGAAAAAAGTGATTGATTTATTAAGAAAAAATAGAATTGAGAAGGTGCTCATTGTTGATAAAAAATTCCAACTAAAGGGTATGGTTACGTTTAAAGATATTCAAAAGTCTTCTACTTTTCCTAATGCCTCAAAAGATCAATACGGAAGCTTACTTGTTGGAGCGGCTGTGAGTACAAGCAAAGAATCTATTGTGAGAATTGATGCCTTAGTAAATGAAAAGGTTGATGTCATCACGATTGATACTGCGCATGGTCATTCTAAAGCAGTTATTGATACACTTAAGTATATCAAGAAAAAACATCCACAACAGCAGGTAATAGTTGGTAACATTGCGACATCAGATGCTGCTGAGAATTTAATAAAAAATGGAGCTGATGCGATAAAGGTTGGAATTGGCCCAGGATCAATTTGTACTACAAGAATAGTTGCGGGTGTTGGAGTACCTCAGCTGTCAGCAATTCATCATTGTTCTCAGATATCTAAAAAATATAAAATTCCATTAATTGCTGATGGTGGTATAAGATATTCAGGTGATATTGCTAAGGCAATTGCTGCTGGCGCTGATACTGTAATGCTAGGTGGTTTGCTAGCAGGTACTGACGAAGCTCCAGGCGATATAGAAATGTTTGAAGGAAGAACATATAAATCATATCGCGGCATGGGATCTATAGGTGCTATGCAAAGTGGCTCGAAAGATAGATATTTTCAAGAGCATCAGCAAGAAAATAAAAAACTTATTCCTGAGGGTATAGAAGGGAGGGTACCTTATAAAGGTGCAATGAAAACAATATTACATCAACTTACTGGAGGATTACGATCCAGCATGGGATATTTAGGATGCAAAAATATTAAATTAATGAAAACTAAGACTAATTTTATTAAAGTATCTAACTCATCCAAAATTGAGAGTCATACTCATGATGTTGCAATTGTAAAAGAGCCTCCTAACTATCAACCCAAATAATGAACCAAGAAAAAGATTTAATTTTAATTTTAGACTTTGGTTCCCAATACACTCAACTAATAGCAAGAAGAGTAAGAGAATTAGGAATATATAGTATAGTAAAGCCATACGATATAGATATAAATGAAGTAAAAAAGGTAAGCCCAAAAGGTATAATACTTAGTGGGGGACCAAACTCAGTTAACTTCAAAAAAACACTTAGGCCATCAAAATTAATATACAAGTTAAACATTCCTATATTAGGTATATGTTATGGAATGCAATTAATAGCAAAAGAATTTGGAGGTAAGGTAGTTGAATCAAAGAAAAAAGAATTTGGACACTCAATTTTTAAATTAAAAAGGAAATCTGTTTTGTTTACGGATATAAAAAATATTGGTAGTAATGTTTGGATGAGTCATTCAGATAAAGTTCAAAAACTACCAAAAGATTTTGTGTCACTTGGAGAAAGTACTAATTCCAAAGTAGCAGCATTACAAAATAATAAATTACATATATATGGTATTCAATTTCACCCAGAAGTTACACATACTTCAATTGGTAAGAAATTATTATCGAACTTTATTAAAATTTGTAACTGCAAAAAATCATGGACTCCAAAAAATATTTGTAATGACATGGTTGCAAAGGTTAGACATGATGTAGGCGATAATAAAGTTATTCTTGCATTGTCAGGCGGTGTAGATTCTTCTGTAGTAGCTGCTATTCTTAACAGAGCTATTGGTAAAAAGTTAATTTGCATTTTTATTGATACAGGACTATTAAGAAAAGATGAAGCTTTAGAAGTTATAAAAATAACTAAATCTCTTAAGATTAATTTAAAACTAATTGATGCATCTAGAAAGTTTCTCTTATCCCTACGCGGTGTTTCTGATCCAGAAAAAAAACGCAAAATTATTGGAAAATGTTTTATTGAGACCTTTAATCGTGAAGCGAAAAAAATTAAAAATGTTAAATACTTGGCCCAAGGAACTATATATCCAGATGTGATTGAATCATCCACAAAAAACTCTAAATCAGATGTCATAAAATCACATCATAATGTCGGAGGTTTACCTAAGAATATGAAACTTAAATTAGTAGAGCCCATAAGAGATTTATTCAAAGATGAAGTTCGTAAAGTGGGAAGACAACTTAATCTCCCAATCACTCTTCTTCAAAGACATCCTTTTCCTGGCCCTGGATTAGCTGTTAGGATATTAGGTGAAATTAATCATGCCAAAATTCAAATACTACAGGATGTTGACGCGATATTTATTGAAGAACTACATCATAAAAACTTATATGATAGTATAGACCAAGCACTTTCGGTTTTAATACCTTCAAAATCTGTTGGTGTGATGGGGGATAAAAGGCAATACGGTTATGTTGTAGCAATAAGAGCTGTCAATACTACTGATTTTATGACTGCTACAGCGACATCTATACCTCATAATATTTTAAATATTATAGCGACTAGAATCATTAATGAAGTTAGTGGCGTTGCCAGAGTTGTTTATGACATTACATCTAAACCCCCTGGAACAATAGAATGGGAATAATTACTATTATTTTCCTACAATAAATAACTTTTAATACTCTCCTACAATAATTAATTAGTTGTATCTATGAAATAGCTGGTATATTATATGAGAACTTAATGAGAACTTATAAAAAATAACTTTATGCTTACCAATACAGAACAAAAAGTTTATGAATTTATTGATAGATATTCAAAAAACTATGGGAGATGTCCATTATTGATAGAAATAGCAAAAGGCATAGGAATCAAATCAAAAGGTGTTGCGCATAGATATGTTAAGGCCCTAGAAGAGGCCGGTAAGTTGTCAAAGATATCAAATAAACATCGTGGTATTTTATTAAAGGAAAAAAAACCACTTTTTTTAAAATCTCTTGGGAAGATTGCTGCAGGGGGTCCAATAGAAGCTATAACTGATCAGCAAAAGATTGAACTTGAATATTTATTTACTAACAAAAAATCTTATGCTTTGAAAGTTAAAGGCGACTCTATGATAAACGCTGGTATATACGATGGTGATTGGGTAATTATCGAAGAAAATACAAAGTTTAATAGGTCAAAAGTCCATGTGGTTTTAATAGACAACCAGGATGTAACATTAAAATATATAGAAAAAATTAATCAAAAAGAAGTGAAGCTAATTCCTGCAAATAATAAATATAAAGAAATTATTTATTCGATTGAGAGAATTTCTATTCAAGGATATGTAGTTGGTCAAGTAAGAATATATTAATATGAATCAAAAGATTTTTATTCATGTTGATATGAATGCTTTTTTTGCTTCAATAGAGCAAAGAGATTTTCCACAATTATCTGGTATGCCCGTAGCGGTAACAAATGGTAGACACGGATCATGTATTATTACTTGTTCATATGAGGCGAGAGCATTTGGAATTAAAACGGGTATGAAAATATATGAAGGAAAAAGAATTTGTCCACATTTAATTCAAAGACCATCGCGACCAAAAGTTTATGCTGCTACATCTACTAGAATTATGAATATCTTACAAAGGGTAACTCCAGATATTCAAATATATTCAGTTGATGAAGCGTTTCTAGAATTAACTAATTGTATGAAAATATATAAAAAAATTGATAATGTTGTTTATAAAATTAAAGATTTAATTTATGAGTCAGAAAATCTTAAATGCTCGATAGGCATATCATATAGTAAATCTTTAGCTAAGTATGCTTCAAAAATTAACAAACCAGATGGAATAACATTTATCAATAGACAGAATTATCATAAATATTTAGATAATGCACCCGTTGATAAATTATGTGGTGTATCTAAAGGAATAAAAAAATTTTTAAATTATCATGGAGTTTATAAGTGTTCAGATATGCATAAAATTCCTATTAGTATTCTTTCTAATAGGTTTGGAAATATCGGTAGGAAAATTTGGCTTATGGCAAATGGCAATGATTTTGAAGGTCTTATTTCAGACCCATTAAACCCAAAGAGTATTGGACATGGGAAAGTATTAATGCCAAATACAAAAGATAGATACTTAATAAAAAAGATATTTTTAAAAATGTCAGCAAAATTATCATCACGTTTACGTAAATCTAACTATGAATCAAATATCTTTTTAATTGGCATAAAAATTAAAGCAGGCTGGATTCAAAGAAAAATGAAATTAGAAAAACCTACACATAATCAGAATGATATATTTAATCTTTGCAGGATTTATTTAAACATGTTTGATAAAAATATAGGAATTTATCAAATTCAAGTTACTGCATTAAATCCTAATGAGAAAAATAGACAAAATGATTTTTTTAATCAAAATAATAAAGATAATTCAATTTTGGATAGAGCTCTTGATAGGATTAATGATAGATTTGGTCAGGATACTGTAAAACCAGCAAGGTTAAAATCCGAAGATACTGATAGTCCAGATGTTATTGCGCCAGCGTGGCGGCCAGATGGTTTTAGAAAATCTGTATAAAAAAGGCCGAAGGGGGTAGATTCGGCCTTTCATTAAAGGGGTGGGGACTCGACATGTTGTCTATATCCTGTCTATGACATTATCTGAATAAAATAGACATGTCAATATAAAAAGTGAACAAAGTATATACAAATATATAAATAAATGTTATTGTCTGCAAAATAATGGACATCACTTTGACAAAAGACATGAATAATACGATAATTAACAACAATGATGGTAATAAATCACAATATAAGCTAAATATGAAGGAAGATTTATCAGCAAAGCCAAGACATTTGATACAGGTCGTAAATAGAAGAACAGGCCTGAGCTCAGATGTTATAAGGGTTTGGGAGAAAAGGTATAATGCCGTTGTATCACATCGAAATGAGACTAATAGAAGACTGTACTCTGATAAAGATATCGATAAGTTAACTTTGTTAAGGAGAGCAATACAAGCAGGGAGAAGAATAGGTGATATAGCAGCGCTATCATATGATGATCTTTTTGAGCTTGTAATGGGCGATGAATCTGATGCTTCTGTCGGATATAAAAGACCAAGTACAGGAACAATCATGGAGCTGTTTGATGAATCAGTTTCATGTATTAAAGAATTAAATAGCTGGAAACTTGATAACGTTCTATCAAATGCAGTAGCAATATTAAACACTAATGATTTCTTGATTGAATTTATTAAACCGCTAGAGAATTATATCAATGATGAATGTTCGAGGGGTAATATTAGGTATGCCCAAGAAAAAATGGCTAAGTTATGTATAAGAACATGTCTAAATAATTTATATTTAAAGCTTAGATCATCAAAAGAAGATTGCCCAAGATTAGTTATTGCATCTTTATTGTCGGAGCACGAATCTTTGGATACTATAATGCATTTAATTGTTGCACAAAACGTAGGTTGGGATATTACTTACATAGGTAACGGTGTACCGCATGATGAAATCACATTTACAGCATCAGAAGTTAGAGCTCAGTTGGTTGTTCTGGCAATTAATAACCCTAGAGACGTAGCAAGGAAAATATACGAAATTAAACATATAAGAGAAAAGGCAAGTAAGACTGAAGATATAATTTTAGTAGGTTCACAGTGTAACGAATTCAAACAACTCACAAATGATTTTAATATAAATATTTGTAATGATTTAACTGGATTTCGACTATCTTTAGAGAGATTATATAGCTTAATTAGATAGCGTGCTTCTTAAATTTTCAAGTGAGAGTATATCATTTTCAATTTTATTTTTATTAGATATGTTTTGATTTATAATTTCACTTGGCGCTCGCTCAATAAAGCTTTTATTATTTAATTTAACGTCAATTTTGGTAAGGATATCTCTCATCTGTGAAATTTTCTTTTCAATTTTCTCAAGTTCCTTAGAAGTATCAATCACATTCTTTATCTGAAGAAATAATGTATATTTATCATGAATTAAATCAATAAAATCATTTGATGATTTTTTTTTATCATCAATAATTGAAAGGTTGATACCTGAAAGTGCATTAATCAAATTATTATTCTCTAATATATCTTTTCTAAGACTTGTCTCTTCAATATGAATGTTAGTTTCAATCACTTCTTTTGGGTGAATTCCTAGTTCAGTCCTGATTTTTCTTATTTTTCTTATTATATCTTTAAGAAGTTCAACTCTTGAATTAATATCATCTTCTTTAGATATTCTAATCTGAGATGGGAAGCTGCTATTAATCAAACTTATTTCACTTACAAAACCTTTCTTGTGTAACTCACTCCAAATTTCTTCAGTTATAAATGGTATAATCGGGTGACATACTTTTACTATTCTAATAATGGAATATATTAGAAAGCTTTTTGTTGTATCATTTATTTTATTTTTTGAAATCTCTAGATACCAATCACAATACTCATTCCAAACGAAATCATATATATTATTCGCCATTAAATCGAATCTATAATTTGTCGTATACTTTTTGAAATCACTAACCACATTATCAAGTTTATACATAATCCATTTATCGAATATCGTAGCCTTTTGTGCGTTCAAATTTTCATTATAATCATAGCCATCACACGTCAAAATTATGAATCGTGATGCGTTCCAGAGTTTGTTGCAAAAATTTCTATATCCCTCAATTCTATTTAAATCGAAATTAATATCTCTTCCTGTAGACGCCATTGCACAAAAATTAAACCTTAAAGCATCAGCACCATACTCCTTTATACCAACTGGAAAATCTTTTTTTGTTTTGTTAATAATATTTTCTTTTTGTTTTTCATTAATCAGGCTTGATGTTCTTTTATCTATTAGATCATTTAGTGAGATTCCCTCGATAACATCAAGAGGATCTATAACATTACCAACAGATTTTGACATCTTCTTACCCTCTGAATCTCTTACTAGACCATGAATATAAATTTTATTGAATGGAATATTTTTCGTAAATTTAAGACTCATCATAATCATTCTCGCAACCCAAAAGAATATTATATCAAATCCAGTAACAAGAAGATTTGTAGGAAAATATTTTTCAAATATATGTTTATCCTCCTTCCATCCAAGGGTCGAAAATGGCCATAGTGATGATGAAAACCAGGTATCCAATACATCATTATCTTGAGATAGATTTATTGACTTACTCAATTTATATTTTTGTCTAATATCTTTCTCATCTCTTCCTACGTAGACATTTCCATCTTCATCATACCAGGCAGGTATTCTGTGACCCCATAGTATCTGTCTACTCACACACCAGTCCTCAATGTTCTCCAGCCAATTGAAATAAATTTTTTCCCAATGATCTGGAACAAAATTTACTTTTTTATTTCTAACGACATCTATACCATCTTTTGCCAGACCTTTCATACTCATAAACCACTGATTCGTAAGAAGTGGCTCTATTACCTCTCCAGTTCTTTCTCCAACAGGTATTGTAATTTTATAATCGACTTTTTTCAGGAAGGCATCGATTTTCTTTAGGTCATTTACTAAATCACTTCTTATCTTATGTATATTCTTTCCTATATAATTTTTGTGGACGTTATTATTCAAAGTTCCATCTTTGTTTAGGATATTTATAAATGGAAGTTTATGTTTTTTACCTAATTTATAATCATTAAAATCATGAGCAGGAGTAATCTTTAAACAGCCCGTGCCAAATTCTGAGTCTACATAATTATCGCAAATGATAGGTATCTTTCTATTAATCATTGGTAAAATAACTTCTTTACCTATAAGGTGTTTATAGCGTGAATCGTTAGGGTTGATGCAAATGGCTGAATCTCCAAAAAAAGTCTCAGGCCTTGTAGTTGCTACTGTCAGACTTTCGGATGAATCAGCTATCATATATTTTAAATAATATAAATATCCATCTTTTTCTTCATTTATAACTTCTAAATCAGATACTGCAGTTTGTAATTTTATATCCCAATTCACTAATCTGTTCCCTCTATAAATAAGATCCTCATCATACAACTCAATAAAGATTTTTTTTACTACATCAGATAGGTCTTCATCCATTGTAAATCTGTTTCTAGACCAATCTGCAGATGATCCTAATCTTTTTGTTTGATTAATAATCGTATTTCCAGATACTTCTTTCCATTTCCAAACCTCGTCGATAAATTCTTCTCTATTTAATTTATTAATATCTTTACCTGACTTCTCAAGTCTATTTTCTACCACTAGTTGAGTTGCTATACCAGCATGATCAGTTCCAGGTTGCCATAATACACTTTTGCCTAGCATACGGTGATATCTAACCAGAACATCTATGATTGTATGTTGGAATGCATGACCCATATGAAGTGTGCCTGTAACGTTTGGTGGCGGAAGAACTATGGAAAACTTTGAAGTCGAATCTTTTGGTGAAAAACAATCTCCTTTTTCCCAAGATGCGTAAGTTCTCTTTTCGATATCTTTTGGATTATATTGCTTTTTCATCATATCTTTTATGGCTTACTTCAAAATTATTATTTCTATATTGAGCGTATTTGTCTCTACAAATCACCTTATGCTGCTCATTATCTGAGATAAATTCATGTATGTTTGTATAGTTTTTATGTTCAATTAAAGGTATCTCACTGTTATTGATAATCTCTGAGTAGCTATCAAATAAAATCTGATTGTTTCTATTTTGTACTGCGTAAAGTAATATGGGTGTATCAATATCTGCTTCATCCGAATATATTTTGTGTGGAAGAAATGAATTCTGTTCAAATGACCATAGTAACTTATCAATATCTGTAAGTTTATCATCATTATCGATGATTATGATATTCTTGTTTTCCTTATATAATTTTCTCACTAATTGACATACACACAAATTAATGTCATCTGTCTTATCTAGGGAATAGAAATTTACAGTAGATTTCAATTTATTTATTTGAACTCACAAAGTCTGTAAGTAGCTTTACCGGCCTTCCTGTAGAGCCTTTATTATTTCCTGTTTCCCAAGCTGTACCAGCTATATCTAAATGCGCCCATTTTTGATCTTTTGTAAAATTCGCCAAAAATGCAGCGGCTGTAATAGCTCCACCATATCTTCCACCTATATTTTGTATGTCAGCAAAATTAGTTTTGAGTTCTTCAAAATAATCATCATACAGCGGAAGTTGCCAAACACGATCACCGGTTTGCTCAGCTGACTTCTTTATCTTATTACTCAACTCATCACTGTTAGAGAATAATCCTGAGGGATATTTTCCAAGACCAACTAGACAAGCCCCGGTAAGAGTAGCCATATCCAAAATATATTTAGGTTTGAATTTCTTTGAAAAAGTGAGAGCATCACATAATACAAGACGCCCTTCAGCATCTGTATTTAATATTTCTATAGTAATTCCAGACATGCTAGTAACTACATCTCCTGGACGTGTAGCTGAACTACCTGGCATGTTCTCTGCACACGCAAGTATACCGATTACATTATTTTTTAAATTCATTTCAGCACAAGCTTGCATTGTGCCTATTACAGAACCAGCACCTGACATATCATATTTCATCTCATCCATGTTTGGTGATGGTTTGAGTGATATTCCGCCAGTATCAAACGTTATTCCTTTGCCCACTAACACTATCGGTTGTTTATTCTTAATCGGCATATATTTTATTATTACTAATTTTGCTGGTTGTTTACTACCCTGAGAGACTGACAATAATGACCCCATCTTAAGTGATTGCATTTTTTTCTCATCAAGAACCTCCACTTTTAAATTTTTATTTAATTTCTCTAGCTTTTTTGCTTCTTTTGCTAAAAATGTTGGGTGACAAATATTCGGCGGTGTATCCCCAAGTTTTCTTGCAGTGTTTACACCATTTGCAATAGCAATAGATTCCTGTCTTATATTATTTAATTCTCTGGTCGCGATACTTGATGATATTTTTAACGAACACTCTTTTAATTTATGTTTTTTTGAATCCCTAAAATTATATTGTGTTTTTTCAATTTCAATAATAGAACCTTTTATATGATTATAATTCTTGATACTTATATTAGTTAAATCTAATGAAATACTAGAAATATTATATTCATTAATTATTCTTAGTGCCGAATTAAGACATTTTTCAAACACTTGAATACTTAGTTGACTTTTTTCACCTAGTCCAATGAATATAATATTTTTTTCATACATTTTGCTTGAAAATATATTGGATGATCCGGTTTTACCTGTTACTACTTTCTGCTTAATTGCTGCTTTAAAATCCTCAGATATAATGCCCCTACCTATACTTTTAGTGGCTGAGGATAGTTTATCTTCATAGATAAATATCAAATTGTAATCAGATTTAGAGTTTTTATTGTTTCTTACGTATTTCATGCTATTTCCCTATAATAAAGTTATACTAAACATAGGATTTAGATTAACATTTTTATGATACCTTGTAATTATTACTTTGAATATAATTAGCCAATATATTTATAGAAAATGCACTCATTCAGTATTTTCTATTTTTATTATCATTCTATTAATATTGCTTGCAAATACCAGTTTAAGGTTGATGGAAGATGTTAATGAGGGAAGTGTTCCGTCAATATTTCTAATCCAACTTCTCGTTTTAAAGATGATACAATATTCATCCCTACTTATTCCAATCAGCTTATTTTTTGGAATCATTGTTGCGTTGACTAGATTTAATGTATCAAATGAAATGGTAATAATGAAAGGTGGAGGGTATTCAAGTTATCAGGTTTCAAAGGTACTCTCTAAACTCATTATGATTATATCTACAGTAGTTATGTTATTTAATTTCTTCATTACTCCTATAGCGTTAGATCATAGGTTGCAATTACAACATCAAATTATTTATGAACAAAAAATTTACTCGCTTAAAGAGAAAAACTTTAGTACAAGTAACGATAAGTCTAAAGTAGTATACATTAATAATAAAAGCACTTCTGAACCTGCAAATATTTTTATAAAAACAAAGGGTATTAATTCTTTTCGCGTAGACATCGCTGCAGGAATGCAAACAAGTGAATCTAATGATAATCTGGTGATACTAAATAATGGGTCATCATATGTATTTAACAATGATGGTAGTCTGAGTGCCACACAATACGTAAATCAGGATATATTATTATTGAATGAATTACCTCTATTAATCAATAATGATATTGAATCTAAATCAATAATTGATCTTTATAATAATGGAGATGAGCTATCACTCAGAGAGGGTCTAAAGAGATTATCTATGATTATTGCTACGATAATTTTAGGATATTTGGCTATCCCTATTAGTCAAGTTAGTCATGGAGATGATAAGTACAGAAATATATTTTTATCAACTGTATTTTATTTTAGTTATATACTTTTCATAAACTTTATATCTAAAGCTTTTGATACAATAAATTTGCTACTGTTAAGTTTTTTTATCCTTCATCTAATCTATTTACTTATAACCTATAGATTTTATTTAAAATCTGAGAATATTAATCAATAGATGAGAACAATTAGCATATATATGTTTAAAAAGTACCTCTTAGGTTTCTTTATAGCATCGATTGTGTTAATTAGCATAAACCTCCTCTTAATATTCATTGCTGAATTGAAAAATTTAGGAGATCATCAATATACGTTATCAATATTATTGCAGTATGTCATATTGTTAATACCTCAGAACTTTTTAGATACATTCCCTTATGCACTACTAATAGGTAGTATGATTGCATTTGGATCTATGGCGTTTCACTCTGAAATAATTGCACTTAATTCTCATGGGATAGGTATTAAAAAAACTATATCTATAATTATTTTACAGACATTTATTCTGTCTTTAATTTTTACAATTATTACTAATAGTTTTGCCCCTTCACTATCTAATAGAGCTCAGATAATAAAAAATACAGCATTGAATAAGAGTTCTAGTAGTATTGATATTTGGTTCAAAAGCGATGCTTCTGTAATCAACGTTGAGCAAGTTATCACTGATAAAAAATTAAAAAATGTAAACATATATAATTTAAGTAATGGTAAACTCTCACAAAAACTAACTGCAGAAGAGGCAGTATTTACTGATAAATGGTATCTAGAAAAAGTTAAAATTCTTGACATAAGTGATAATAAGATTATCAATAAGGATAGATATAGTATCTCCACGGATAAATTTATACCATCACAGATATTAAATAGCAGATTAAATAAGAAAAGATATAATTCAATTGAAGATTTGTATCATAGTATTATTTTCCATGACAGTAGAGATATTTACTATGAGGATCATAAAGTTATATTTTGGCAAAAGGCGTTTCTTCCCTTTTCATGTTGCATTATAGTCTTTATCGGATTACCTTTCTTGTTTTGTCAAATTAGATCAACGAATCAGACTCAAAAAATAATATACGGAGTACTTTTTGGCATTACATATTTTGTTGTGTCGAATATTATAATAAACATCACTCTAATTTTAAATATTCCAGCACTACCAGCTGTCACTATCTCCATGATGATATTTATATTATTTGGGGCTTATTTGTTTGATAGAGTAATAAAGAGAGATATTCCGATTTAGTCAATATTTTCAAGATATGTGTTAGATAATTTATCTTGTAAAGATTCTTTGCTGAATAAAAGAAAAATATGACCACCTATTAAGCTAAATATTATTCTTTTTAACGATTGGAAATAAGTGATTTCTATAGAAGATTTACTGTATATTTTAACTTTCCAAATTCTCATTCCTAGAGTTTGATTATATTTCTTCCAGAACCAAGCGTAATATAGATAGATTATTAGTATGAGGTATATTTGATAGATAGTATTATTGATTATTGCATTACCATCTGTAATAAAGATAACTGGAATTGTAAAAAAATACATAACGCCAAAGAGTAATAATAAATCATAAAAATTTATTAAAAGTCTCTTTATTAAACCAACATTATTAATCATAATATTCACCTTCCAATTCAAAAGGAATAATCTTTACAAGTGAGCCTTTGTGTATCTTGTCTATATTCTCATCAAGTTCAATATAACAATTTGCATTTAATAGTGATGAAAGAATATTAGAGCCTTGTGAAGCCAAACATTTCACAAATAGTTTTCCATTTTTGGTCTTGAGCAATCCTCTTTTATACTCTTTTCTTCCTTTTCGTTTTTTGATATCAGATTCCAACTTAGCACTTAGAGATAATAAATTTTTGATACTTTGGCCAGTAATCTTCTTTATTGCTGCGCTTACAAATAAATTAAATGTCACCACTACTGAAACCGGATTCCCTGGTAATCCAAAAAACAAACATTTATTAATTTTACCGTACGCCAACGGGCGTCCTGGTTTAACAGCAATCTTCCAGAAATTTATTTTGCCAAGTTTATCAAGTGCGCCTTTTACAAAATCTGCATCACCTACAGAAACACCTCCAGTAGTTAATAATAAATCGCATTCATTAGATGCTATTTTTAATTTCCTTATTATTGATGACATATTGTCTTTTACCACACCATAATCTTTTATTTTAGCAGGATATTTTTGTAACAAGCCGTGTAAAAGATATCTATTGCTATCATATACTTGCGATTTTTTGATAGATTTTCCCACACTCACTAGTTCATCTCCTGTTGAGAAATATCCAATTGTAGGCCTTGTTTGTACGTGAACACTTGATTGCCCAAGGGACGCTAGTATCCCAATATCAATTTCATTTATTTCTTTACCTTTGCGTAAAACCAAATCATTCTTTTTTATATCCTCTCCAGGGAATCTAATATTCTGATTTTTAGCAACCCTGGATTTTATAAAAATTAAATTATTCTTTTCTTCAACCATCTCCTGCATGATTACAGCATTGCAACTTTCTGGCACTAAAGCACCTGTCATTACTTTAATTGCTTCATTTGGCTTAACTTTTCCTTTGAAAGGATGTCCTGCAAATGATTCGCCAATATTTTTAAATACATATTCTTTAGATGTATGGTTTATATTGACTGCATAACCATCCATCGCTGAATTTTTGTAGTTTGGAATATCTTTTCTGGCTTTGATATCTTTTGCCAATATTCTATTATAAGCGTCCTTTATTTTAACTATTTCATATGATTTTTTAGTAGTAATAGAACTCAATATTTCATTCAGTGCATCTTCAACACTTAGTGCACTGGGATCAAATTCATTGAAACAACTATCTTTCATATTTTTATAAATTCTATAGTATAATATAGTGAGTATATCAAATATTATGTCGATATCAGAAAATTCAGCTGAATATAGTTACATAGATAAATATTGTAATAATGTTTCCTTTAAAAAAGCTTTATCTAAAAATACTGTTTTAGCATATAAATCTGATTTAAAAATCTTTTATGAATGGCTCAAAGTTAATCACTATACGTTTTCATCTGCTGATAGAGTAATTATTAACAATTATCTTGCATCTAGGCTCGATAATGGAATATCTGTCAGCACAATTCAAAGAATTATTAGTTGTATTAAATCATTTTTTTTATTTCTTTATGAAAATAGGGTAATCACGCAAAATCCTGCACAGCTGATTGATAATCCAAAAAAAAGAAGAAAACTTCCGACTATTATTACTGAAAACGAAGTAGAAAAGCTTTTAGATGCTCCTGACACTAAAACACGAGAAGGATTAAGGGATAAATGTATATTAGAACTCCTTTATTCTGCTGGTTTAAGAATAAGTGAATTATTAAATATAAAAGTTAGTCAGGTTTCAAAAGATAAACCTTTTTTGAGAATTAAAGGCAAGGGAGATAAGGAGCGTCTTGTGCCAGTGGGCGCACCAGCAATGAATTTAATGTTATCATATATAGACACTTATAGGAGCAGTATTAGCATAGGCGAAAGTCAAGATATGCTCTTCATTAAAGATAATGGTAAAGTAATTAGTAGGCAAGCATGTTGGGATATGATACAAAAATATGCATCAACCGCGCTTATCAACAAAAAAATTTCACCTCATAATCTCAGACATGCTTTCGCAACACACTTACTAAATAATGGTGCTGATCTTAGGACTGTGCAGATGTTGTTAGGTCATGCTAGTCTATCTACGACTCAGATATACACACACATTGCCAAAGAGAGATTAGTAAAATTTCATCAAAAATATCATCCTAGAGGTTAATTATGAAAAAATTTTATCTAATTCTTATTCTTACATTTTTATCATCATGTGCACAAACTGAGCAGGGTGAAGAGTTAGACATAAAAAAGACTATTGCAGATGCATACCCTAATGTTGAAATTAAAGATATAAAAAAAATTGATAATAATTTTCATGAAATTATTATTAACAATCAAATATATTATGCTACAAATGATGGAAAGTACTTGATAATTGGAAATGTAATTAACCTCAATACCAAAGAAAGCATTACAGAGAATACTAAAATGCAACAAAGATTGACTGTACTAGACTCTATTAGAGAAGAAAATCTTATTATTTATAAACCAGTTAAAACTGAATATACTCTGACTGTTTTTACAGATACATCATGCCCATATTGTCAAAAATTACATAATGAAGTTCCAGATTTATTAGAAAATAATATTGAAGTTAGATATGTATTATTTTCTAGAAATGGTGAAGAAGTAGATGCCTATAAGCAACTTGTTTCTGCTTGGTGTTCTGATGATAGATTAGAATCAATTGAGAGTTTATTTGAAGGCGATATTCTTGACGATATTGATGCTTGTGAAAATCCACTGAGTAAGAATTTTGAATATGCTTCATCATTATCTGTCGAGGGTACACCTACAATATTTCTCGAAGATGGCAGGATTATACCTGGATATCAAAATTCTAAGAATATAATGTCTTTTATAAACAACTAATTGTCTAGGAAAACTTATTCTCTATTTTATTTAAATAATCTTCAATATTTTTGATTTCATTAGCCATGTCTGAAAATCTTTCATCATCATTTGCTTTCTTTAAATCATTTCTTGCTTTTGTGAGTGAAGTCCATCTAATCTTATCTTCGTCTGTAGTTATTTTATTTGATATATATTGCTTGTGATCCTCCACGAATTCCTTAGGTAGTAAGTCTATATTTTCTGAATACATTTTTCTTTTATAAAGTTCTATCAATCTTTTATCTTCAAGAGTATTTAATTTAATGATTATGTCATCTGAATTTACAAGACCATCGAGTTGTTCTATTATCCGCCAGTCACTTGGCCCTGTAAAGCCACTATATAACAGTTCATCCACATGTTCTGAAGCAGCCATGTAGTCCCTATTATCAACTTGATAATCTGCTAATGAATCCACAAGAAATTGATTAATATTCATTATGAAATTGCTCGATGATGTTATGAGTTTTGCTTTTTCTTCATATATTTTTTTCTTCTCTTTAAAATCATTTCTATATTTATCATCTAAGTGATTCTCTTGAAGTAAAATAGGATAGTCATTACTTTTAATCTTTTTTAGCACTTTGTTTTTTAGTAAGCCACCTATACTTCTGGTTCGTGAATTTAAGATATCATCATCAACATCTTCATCTAAATTATAAAAGATCATCTCTTTCATGTTGTCAGGATTACTTGTTATGTAACATGCAGGTATATATTTTCCTGAGGCATTTGTAGGTGGAATTATTGATATCATATTTTCTTGAACAAAATCACTAACATTTTTATGACTTCTGAATGAAATCAAATAATCCCATAATTTAGGGTCATTTTTTTTTATGATATTTGCTAAATCTAATGTAGCATTTACATCGCTCATAGCATCATGAGCAAATTCGTGTTTTATTTTGTTATTTGTGGCAAGGTTTTCTAATTTTAAACTTTTTCTACCATTTTTATCATCTATGGGTATATTAAGATATTTTTTATTAAGATTGCAAACAGCTAATATAATCTTGAACAAATCTGCTCTAGAGTTACTATTGGTATTGGTAAGATATGGGGCATAAAGTGATTGATATAAACTTGACCTTAAGAATTTTTCATCAAAATTAATATTATTGTATCCTATGAATATAGCTGGAGACCACGAAGACAATTTTTTATACGCTTTATCCATAAACTTATAAAAAGATTGTTGACTATCTAATTCCTTTAGATTTGTCTTTGTGATAAGCATTGCATAAGGTGATGGTATAACACCGTCTCTTAGTCGACATTTTTCGTTAAAATCCTCAATTGTATTAAAATTGCTATCAACCAATTTAGCAGCTAGCTGTATGGGTTGATCAAAATAAGGATCTAACCCTGAGGTTTCAAAATCATAAAAAACATAATTCATTTATATTGCATGTGGGATAGTGTATTCTTATTATACACAACAATGGTCAAAAAAACATATACCGCATCTGATATTGAAATATTAAAGGGAATTGAGCCAGTTCAAAAGAGACCTGGTATGTACACTGATACATCAACTCCAAATCATTTATTGCAAGAAGTAATTGATAATTGTGTAGATGAATCTATAGCTGGATTTTGTAAAAACATAGATATAAAAATTAACACTGACGGAAGTTACACTATAAGTGATGATGGACGAGGGATGCCAGTAGACATTCATCCCGAATTTAAAAAATCTGGCGTAGAGGTAATAATGACAAACTTGCACTCAGGTGCGAAATTTAGTAATAAAAATTATAAATATTCTGGCGGTTTACATGGTGTTGGCGTATCCGTGGTAAGTGCGTTATCTGATTCACTTCAAATAGATATAGAGAGAAGTGGAGACGATAATAAATATCAAATTTGTTTTAAAAATGGTGTAATATCAAAAAAACTTAAAAGCATATCGCGATGTCCCAAAAGTTCACACGGTACAAGTATTACATTCAAGCCTAATTCGAAATATTTTGATAATGAAAATATCGATATACATAGATTACATAAATTAACTGAGGCTAAATCAATACTTAAACCTGGATTGAAAATTACAATTGAGGATAATAAATACTCTGTTGGCAAAAAAGTATATTGTCATACTGGCTCATTAGATACATATCTTAAATCAAGCTTATCTGATTCAGTGCTACCAGAGAATCCAATACATTTCCAACTCGAAAATGAATTATTTGAAGTCTCAACTGCTATTTGTTGGCATATAGATTTAGAAGAAAATATACAGGACAGTTATGTAAACTTGATTCCAACATTAGAGGGCGGAACACACGTCAATTCGTTAAAATCAGCTGTTATAGAGTCTCTAAAAAATTTTATGACTACACATCGCATTATACCTAAAAATCTAAAAATTATTTCTGATGATATTTGGAAAAATACATCATACTTATTATCAATAAAAATCTCGAATCCACAGTTTGTAGGTCAAACAAAGAATAAACTTCAATCTAGCGCGATAGGATCAAATTTATCTTCTCAACTCAAAGATAGATTAGAACTTTGGTTTAATAATCATTCTGATACTGCTGAAGATATTTCAAATATTGCTATTCAAAATGCAATACAAAGAACATCTGATAGTACATCAAAAAAAGCTAAGAAAAATACTAAAAATAATATCATGCCAAGTAGATTATCAGATTGTAGTAGCAAAGATAATGAAAAAAATGAGCTATTTCTTGTTGAAGGTGATTCTGCAGGTGGTTCTGCAAAGCAAGCTAGAGATAGAAGTTTTCAAGCAATACTGCCCTTGAGAGGAAAAATATTGAACACATGGGAGCTTTCGTCTACAAAAATTCTTGAATCTAAAGAGGTTCAAGATATATCAACCGCAATAGGAGTTCAGCCTGGAAGTAACAACTTATCTAATTTAAGATATGGCAAGATATGTATTTTAGCAGATGCAGATTCGGATGGATTACACATAGCAACGCTTCTTATTGCGTTGTTTGTAAAACATTTTCCTAGTCTTGTTGAAAATGAACATATATATGTTGCGCTACCTCCTCTATATCGTTTAGATTTTAAAAATAAAATATTTTATGCAATATCAGATGAACAGCTAGATGATATAAAGAAAAGTAATAAAATAAAATCATCAGATACTAATTTAAGTGTGACACGATTTAAGGGATTAGGAGAAATGAATCCATCACAATTAAGAGAGACTACATTAAATGCTGGTTCCAGAAAACTTATTTTATTATCTCTTGATAATAAAACTAAAAATATAAAAACTTTAAATATGATGTTATCAAAAAAAACAGCAAATGATAGAAAGTCATGGTTAGAAAAAAAAGGAAACTTAGCAAAGACTAATTAATGAGTAAAAGTAAAGATTTATTTTCATCATCTATAGAAAAAGTTTCAATAGGAGACT